>Ga0209396_1000171_pt1 | contig 82699 bp, 66 predicted proteins | sample GOMGulsemesocosm_6_FD_184638 | JGI IMG/M metagenome (GOLD analysis project Ga0209396, IMG submission 184638) | Methane-oxidizing microbial communities from mesocosms in the Gulf of Mexico - GOM8C Gulf of Mexico (SPAdes) (version 2) | ecosystem: Environmental > Aquatic > Marine > Cold seeps... | reverse complement strand
AACATAAAATGCTACCGCGTAAACAGTCGGACCAAGTCCACATTTCACTTTATTTCAGGCATAAAAAAACCAACTCTCGTTGGTTGATTTTCATAAAATGGTACCGGTAGGCGGACTTGAACCGCCACGCCCGAAGGCAACGGATTTTGAATCCGTCGTGTATACCAATTTCACCATACCGGCATTTTATGCAACTATCAGTGTGTTAACACGCTGATATGGGATGGCATTATACCTAGGCTTGCTCTATTGGCAAGCGTCATTTTTCATTATCGGCCAATAATGACCAATTAAGCGTTTAAGTGGCGGTAAAACAAACACTCTAGGATATTTAATAACGAAACCAGCCTTTAATAAAACTTTGGCTCGGAGTGAGTAAGCCTTAGTTAAAAATCAATACAAGCTGAGGCGCTTTTGCTAAACTAAGCAAAATTTTTTAAGGCTTATAAAATAATGGCACCAGAGAACCACGCAGATTTCCCCCGCGCAGGATTTAAACGACGCTTAGGCGCACTATTATACGATTACATGGTTGGCATGGCGGTTTACGCGGTTGCGCATTTTGTCGGTTTTATTATCGTTGCTGTGTTGGCCAATTTAAACCCAACGTTCTGTGATGATGGCGCCGACATTCAGCAGTGTTTAATTACCAGTGATGTTTATTCAGGTTATTTGATCACGGTAGTGTGTTTGTTCTTTGTGTGGTTTTGGACTCATGGCGGTCAAACATTAGGGATGCGAGCTTGGCGTTTAAAGATTCAGCGCATGGACGGCCGTTCTATTAGCACCTTGCAAGCCGTGCTTCGTTTAAGTACTGGTTTTTTAGGTTTAGGCAACATTTGGCTGTGGTCAAAAGAAAGCGAGAACATGAGCCTGCAAGACCGGATCTCTGGATCTGAAATGGTGGTATTAAGCCATGACGCCAACAGAATAAAAAACTGGGATCAGCTGTAACCACTGCGCCTTACATGCTGAGTCGGCTCCCTGACTCAGCATATCTCCCCCCCCAATACTTTGCATTATCAAAAACTGACGTTAGATGTTTACACTGTCCCATTTTAAGTTTTTAGTCACCTTAGCAATTTGTTGCTGCAAATTATCATCGATATGTGCAATTAATAAATCGGTCGCTTGCACCTGATCTTTCATTCGCCCCATCGTGCCTGAAAAATTTTCGAGCAAGGCAGTTTGTTGATTGGCCAATGCGCGAGCATCATTGGCGGCGGTATTGGTATATTGGGCATTTTCAGCCACCTGCTCAGCATTAATTTTTAACTCTGAGGCATTGCTAGTTTGGATTTTCACGCCGTCGGCCAATTGCGATATTTGCCCCGACACTAAACTAGAATGACGACTAAGGCTGTCTAACCTCAGCTTAATATCGTCGAGCGAATAATGGGTTTGTTGCGCCAATTTTCGCACTTCATCGGCCACTACACTAAAACCACGACCAAACTCCCCGGCACGAGCCGCCTCAATAGCCGCGTTAAGCGCCAGCAAGTTAGTTTGATCTGCAATCACCTGAATAGATTCGACAATTTTATGAACGTCGGTTACCCCGTGTAATAAATCGCTTAAGCTGTCCATGCCATGTTGCACCCGCTGCTGAGTAGTCGAGCTGGCCTCTAACATTGATAGCGCATGACTTTTACTTTGATCCATTGCGGCAAAGGTGCTCGTTGCATTGTCAGCGACTTGGCCGTTGATTTCATTAACATGTTGTCCAAGTTCTTTAATGTCGATCAGCAATTTTTGGTTTTGTTCAACTTGCTGCGCGGTTTGGCTTGAGTGCGATTTAATGTTGTCTAAATGCTCGGTCATGTCTTGCATAAAGGCATTAATGACCATCAACAACTGTTGCTTACTCTCGTTTTCACTCTGCTGCGCATTGATCAATATATTAAAGTAATTGGCAATTTCGCCCACTTCAGTGTTGGGGTCAAGCGCAACTATTGGTTGCAGCGCTTGGGTTTCAATTAGGCTTTTAAAAGCATTTAACAGTTTAAGTAGTGGATTTAAAACTTGTCTTCGCTGAATAAAATAAACGAATAACGCTAATAATGCGATTGCACTAATCGCACTAGAGAACACTAAAAATACAACGTTGAGGGTCTCTTTTCGGTGTTGATACAGCTGCTGCTCAGCGGCTAAAATAGTTTTAGATAAACCCGAAATTTGTCCGCGCAATTCGCTAATACCCGCTTGGACATTTTTAGCCTGTGCCGTGGTGGTGCTAATGTCTTTGTCGTAGCGATTAACCCAGCTGATTAATTCTGATTTTATTTCAATCACTAACTCTTCAGGCTCTTGTGTATCGAGACTCAGCTCATCTTGATCAATTTCAGCATATAGACCTATCTCGGGTAACGCGTCTATATCAAGTGCTAAAGCCTGTAACGCTGCCAAGCTACGGGCAAGAGACTGTTGGCTTTCTTGTGTCAAATCAACCACGAATCTATTGCTACGCTGGTTTAAGGTAATAAGCTCAAAATAAAAATCATTAGCTAGTCCAATGTACTTATGCGCGTTTATTTCATTAATCGCAGCGCCTTGCTGGGCATATTTGATTAGGGAATTGACCGCGCCGGACATCTGACGAATCGCGTTTTCAAACAAAGCATTATTGTTGCCAGCAAGTTTGCCCAAAGCACGGTATTTGGTGTTAATACCGTGCTCGAGTTGATCTAACTGACTCACTAAATTTTGTTGTTGCGCAGGTTCTAACATATTGAGGTTGCTTGATTTGATCTGACTGATAATCTCACTCGCGTGATTAAGTGATTCGGCCTGCCCTGCTGACAAATAAGTTTGCACATCATGGGCCAGTTCAATAACAATAATATTCTTTAGATCGGTATAACTTGCTGTTTGCTGGTTTAAGCGGTTTAAAGCGTCGCTAGCCCAAAATAATGTTAACGCCAATGCCACGCTCGCAGTGGTGAGTGAAATAGCTAACACTCGGGTAAATGTAGAAACACGCATGCTAATCCTAATACAAGTAGATTTGCGCGCTATATTATTAGCCAGTTGTGACATTTTTAAGACAGTTTTATGGCAATACCGCTTTTTCCATTGGTTAAAACTCGCTGCGCCAGCAACGAGCCGCTAGGTTATTGTTAGTTGATATGCCGCAAATTCCGTTGATTACTCTTTATTAATTTCGATAATGTTTCACCAAATAAAGGCAATGCCACGCCAGCGACAATCAAGCTACAGGCAATAATTTTTAATGGGGCGAGCTGTTCATTATAAAAAACAACTGAACCAAATACGCCAAAGATAGGGATCAACAAGCTGATGGGCGCCATGGTTGATAACGGATAGCGAGTCTGCAGTTTATTCCAAATCCAATAACCGAGTAACGTCGTGGGGTAAGCTTGAAATAATGCCGACATTAAGCCTACTTGGTTGAAACCTTGACCGAAAAAATCAAAACCAGCACTGCCATTAACGAGATAAGACAGCAGAAACAACGGGATCGGGGCAAACAAACACGACCAGACCACAAATGCGAACATCTCTTTTATTTGGGCTTTTTTAATGATTAAACTAATGACACTGAGGCTTAATGCCCCAACAACCGCAGCCAGAAAACCTAACAAGCTCACCGAACCATCTTCAACGCTCAACACAATTAACAAACCCACTACCGATAAAACAAGCCCTATTCTACGGCCTACATTAAGCTGCTCTTTAAGCAAAAACCAGCCGATTAACACGCTAATAAATGCGCTAGATTGTAAAACAATACTGGCCATGCCCGCCGACAAACCAAGCTCAATTGATAGCGACATCATGCCCCACAACCCCACCCCAAACGTTAAGCCATAAGCGGCTAAATACCACCAAGAAACCTTGGGCCGTGCCACAAAAAACACGGCAGGGATCGCCGCAAAACTAAACCTTAAGCCCGTTAACACAAAAGGATCAATGTTATCGACGCCAGCCTTAATCACCGAAAAATTAAAGCCCCACAAACACGTGACTCCGATAGCCAATATCAAATGAAACAGTTTCATACCTTCTCCAATTATCAAAAAATCATTTGACTAGTATCGCGACTTACTAAAATATAAACAGATGTAATTTTTTGATATTTTTAGAGTACAGTTGAGGTAATTATGACCGCACGTTACATTGAGCTAAGTGAAGATATTATTGACAACATTAATAACCAGCGCTTAGTTATTGGCCAGCGTATGCCTTCAATTAGAAAGTTTACCCAACTGCATCAGGTCAGCATGACCACCGCCATCAGCTGCTACCAGCGACTGCAAGATCAAGGTTGGTTGCAGGCAAAACCACAATCTGGCTTTTTTGTCAGCCAGCCATTAAACAAGACAATAACCCCTATTTTTCCTACTTTTAAAGCGAAAGTAAGCCAGCCAAAGATCGACAATAGTGCAAGTTTAAACAGTAGCGGGCCGTTTTATACGGCGCAATTATCGCCGCAACTCATTCCCCAAGAAATACTGGCACGTTGTTTACGGCGCGGTAATTTAAGATATGGCGACGGCGTTTATCAGTACCCTGATTACCAAGGTAATTTAAGCTTACGCCACGCTTTGGCCCGACATTTCAGTGCCCAATACTTTCCACTGTCGGCTGACACTTTAGTGGTTACTAATGGCTGTATTGATGCGGTTAAAACAGCCATTGAAGTAACCACAAAAGTTGGCGATGCCATTGCGATACCCTCGCCTTGTTTTAACGGCTTATTAAATTTGCTCGAGAATATGGGTCGGTTAGTGGTCGAAATACCTTGTCATCAGTCGCAGTTAGACTTAAAGCAATTAGAGCAACACCTAGCCAACAGCAATGTCAGCGCATGTTTGCTCAGTGCCAATCACATTAATCCCCAAGGGATCTGTCTGAGTAACGAACAAAAACGTGACATTGCCAATTTAGCGCAGCACTATCAAATACCCGTGATTGAAGACGATGTTTACCTTGAGCTTGGTTATAGCGATACTTGTCCGCTACCGATTAAATATTGGGATAAAGCAGGCTGGGTATTATGGTGCGGTTCAATCTCAAAAACCATTGCCCCGGGTTATCGGCTAGGTTGGTGTGAGCCAGGACGTTTTTTTGAGCAATACCTTAAATACCGCTGCGTGCAATCGTTTGGCGTTAACAACCCGGTTCAAAATACCCTCTGCGAATTTATCGATTCGGGACAATATTTAAAACACCTTAAAAAATTACGCTTAACGCTGGCGAGACACGCCTTAGACTACCACAGGTTATTACGCGCGCACTTACCGCCACAAACACGGATTAGCGCCGCCGACGGTGGCATGGTGATTTGGATTCAATTAGAGAATTTAGATAGCCATCGTTTATTAGCGATGGCGCAAAAGCAGCAGATTTCGATTCACGGCGGTCATCAATTTAGCACGCTAAATTTGTATCGCGACTGTTTCCGGCTTAGCATTGGCTGGGCAATTGCCAGCGATTGCAGCGCATCGCCCGAGTTTAAGCTCAGGCAACAGCTAATTGAGTTATGTCAGCTAATCAGCCAATCGTTAGCTAAAAATTAGGTGCGTTTATTAAGAAAGTAACCCGCCAGACCAATAAAGACTAAGCTCGGTAATACCGCGCCAAAAATTGCCGGCAGATTATAAACCAAACTAATTGGCCCAAACGCCTGATTAGCAAGATGGAATGAGAAACCGGTAATAATGCCCATCACCAAACGAGCACCCATGCTGACACTGCGCAGTGGTCCAAACACAAAAGATAATGCCAATAGCATCATCACGGCAACGCTTAATGGCTGCATCACTTTACGCCACAAGGCTAAATCATAACGACTGGTTTCTTGTTTGTTGGCATCAAGATAATCGAGGTAATCAAATAAGCCGGTAATTGATAATGACTCTGGCTTTACCGTCACAACGCCAAGTTTGTCTGGTGTTAGGGTCGACTGCCAATTGAGATATTCAAGCTGACGAACCACTGTTTTCTTGTCACTTAATTGGGTTTGTTCAACGCCTTCAAGTCGCCATGAGTCTGTTTGATAGCGCGCAATCTTAGCCTTGGTTATTTCAGATAACTCACTGCTGCCATTAAACTCGTACAGTGTTACCCCATGCAATAAACCCGTTTCTATAACCTTATTAACATGCACAAAACGCGCGCCGTCTTTAGCCCACAAACCACTGCTACCTTTAAGCAAACTGCCGCCAGAGACTTGTTGGGTTTTCATATTACGTGCTTTTTGCTCAGTCCAGGGCGCGCCCCACTCGCCTAATGCCATGACCATTAACATTAACGGGATTGCCGTTTTCATCACCGAAAAAATAATTTGTAACCGTGAAATGCCAGCGGCCTGCATCACCACCAATTCGCTGCTTTGCGCCATAGCGCCCAAACCAATTAACGCACCTAACAGCGCAGCCATTGGGAAAAACACCTCAATATCACGCGGCAGCATTAACGACACATAAATCGCGGCATCAAAGATAGAGTAATCACCTTGACCAACCGATTTAAGTTGCTCAATAAACTTAATCATTGAGCTTAGCCCAACCAAAACAAGCAAACAAAAAGCCGTGGTGCCAGCAATGGTTCTTGCAATGTAACCGTCTAAAATTCTCATGACTTATGACCTTTTAATTTAGCGCGAATGATCACGCCAAATTGACGCTCTTTGCTGAGCAAAGCCAAGCCTAAAAGTAACGCACTAAGATGAATCCACCATAACCCGATATTAATTGGAATAATGCCATCATCAAGTGCGCTGCGCCCTGCCATTAACATGACGTAGTAACCTAAAAACAACAAAATGGCCGGAAATAGTTTGGCAAACTTACCTTGGCGTGGATTAACTCTGGCCAAAGGCACGGCAATTAACGCCAACAATGGAATGGTTAACGGAATAGACAAACGCCATTGAATTTCAGCCATCGCCTCAACATCGCCCCGCGCCCATAGCTGAGCACTAGGTATCGCACTTAGTTTTCGTCTGCGCTGCTCAACCGCCTGCTCTTTAATTTGCATTTGATAATCGCTAAATTCAAGCGCCGAATATGCTGCAACTCCCGGCGCCACCTGATAGCGTTTACCGGTCATCAACTTAAGTTGCTGCGAGCCGCTCGCTTCTTCAATCACATCGCCAGACGCCGCCACTATAATGTTATGTTCAGGCGAATTAGCATTTTTGGGCAATTGCGCCACAAAGATTTTACTGAGCTTGCCATCATTGATCGATTCAACATAGATCACCGATTTGTTATTCGATGAATATTGAAAGCGACCCGACGCTAACGTTGTTAGGCCTGCATCGGCTTGTGCTTGTTCCATTACCTGATATTCGCGCTCTTGCGCCCAAGGCCCAAGCCATAAGGTATTAATACCGGCAATAATCATCATAATAAAGGCCAGTACCAAGGTGACTCGCGCCACATACCACTCGCTAATCCCGGTGGCGCGCATGACCGCCATTTCACTGTCAGCGTACATTCGAGACTGCGCCATTAAGATCCCAAGAAATAAACTCAGGGGTAAAATAAGCCCGGCCAATTTTGGTAAATTTAAGGCCAAGAGAGTCGCCACTAAAGCGCCGGGGAAATCACCGTCGACGGCATTGCCCAAAATACGGACAAACTTTTGGCTCATAAAGATTGCCATTAAGACAAACAATACGGCAATTTGCGACTTTAACGCTTCGCGAATAAGATAACTAAATATAATCAAGATGGTTTTCCATGACTAAAGGTACAATTTTACTGGAAACAGTCAATATTTTCGGTAAACTAGCTATTTTAGATAGTTTTATCGTCGCATATCTATGTGATGTTCACTATGATACACATACACAAAGCAACCCATAGCTTGACAACGAATAATAATTCACACTGGTTTGGTTGCTATTATCTAACAAATAGAAGACTTTGTCTGTAGACTTTAGCTAGAGATCGTGTCTTTATCAACCAAGGAGAGCTCATGGAGTTCAGTGTCAAAAGTGGTAGCCCAGAAAAGCAACGCAGTGCGTGCATTGTCGTTGGTGTTTTTGAACCACGCCGTCTGTCACCTATTGCCGAGCAGCTTGATAAAATCAGTGAAGGTTACATCAGTAACCTACTGCGTCGAGGCGACCTAGAGGGCAAAGCAGGCCAAATGCTATTATTGCATCATGTGCCAAACGTGTTGAGCGAACGCATTCTATTAGTTGGCTGTGGCAAAGAGCGTGAGCTTGATGAACGCCAATATCGCCAAATCATTCAAAAGACCATTAACAAGTTAAACGAAACTGGCTCAATGGAAGCTGTGTGTTTTTTAACTGAATTACATGTTAAAGGTCGCGATACTTATTGGAAGGTCCGCCAAGCGGTTGAGACCACTCAAAATAGCCTATATGTATTTGACGCGCTTAAGAGCAAAAAAGACGAAACCCGTCGCCCATTACGTAAAATTGTCTTTAATGTGCCAACGCGCCGTGAATTGCCAACCGGTGAACGCGCGATTAATCATGGCGAAGCAATTGCTAGCGGCATGACCTTGTGTAAAGACGTGGCGAATATGCCACCAAACATTTGTAATCCGGCCTATTTGGCCCGTCAATCACGCCAATTGTCTGAAGGTTACGACAACGTATCTGTTGAAGTGATTGGTGAAGAGCAAATGGCAGAACTGGGCATGGAGTCTTACCTTGCGGTAGGCCGTGGCAGTGACAACGAATCACAAATGACCATCATTAATTATCAGGGTAATCCTGATAAAAATGCTAAACCTATTGTATTAGTCGGCAAAGGTTTGACCTTTGACTCTGGCGGTATTTCGCTTAAGCCAGGTGATGGCATGGACGAAATGAAATACGACATGGGCGGCGCTGCTGGTGTGTTAGGCGCAATGAAGTCGTTGGCTAAACTGCAGTTACCCATTAATGTTATTGGTATTTTAGCGGGTTGTGAGAACATGCCTTCGTCGAACGCCTATCGCCCAGGTGATATCCTAACGACGATGTCAGGCCAAACGGTTGAAGTACTTAATACCGACGCCGAAGGCCGTTTAGTATTGTGTGACGTGCTGACTTACGTTGAACGTTTCGATCCTGAGTTAGTTATCGATACCGCCACCTTAACCGGCGCGGTTATTGTCGCACTGGGCAAGCATGCTTGTGGTTTGTTAAGTAACCATAATCCGCTAGCGCATGAATTATTAAATGCTGGCGACCAGTCTGGCGATCGCGCATGGCGCTTGCCAATGTGGGACGAGTATCAAGAGCAGCTAAGCAGCCCATTTGCCGACATGAGCAACATTGGTGGCCGTGCCGCAGGTACTATTACCGCTGCTTGTTTCTTATCGCGTTTCACCAAAAAATATCAGTGGGCTCATCTTGATGTTGCTGGTACGGCTTGGAACAGTGGCGCGAACAAAGGGGCAACCGGTCGTCCGGTCCCTCTGCTAACCCAGTTTTTACTTAACCGTGCTAATGTTGTCACTGGCGACTAACCATGGTCAAAACTCGGTAAAACTAGCGAGGCTTAGGCCTCACTAGTTTTTTTATATCACTTTTACCACAAATAATGACGTATGACTCAAACCACTTTTTATCAGATCGCGACCGAAAACCAGCCCAATGCCATGCTCGAAAAAGCGTGTCAATTGGCCGGTCAATTTTATCAGCAAGGTCAGCGGGTATTTATTGCCACGACCGATGTTAAAACGGCCGAACAAATCGATGAGCTGATGTGGCAACTGCCCAACGACGAGTTTATACCGCATAATTTGCAAGGTGAAGGGCCACATTACGGCGCCCCAATTGAGATAGGTCATCAACCGCCACAAGGTCGACGTCACATTTTAATTAATCTGTGCCACCCCTTACCGCCATTTGCGGTAAACTTTAATCAAATAATCGATTTCATTCCTGATGATACTGTGCAAAAACAACAGGCGCGTGAACGCTTTCACCACTGTCGGGTATTAAACCTTGCCCCCCAGCTGCATAAAGAATAGCTGTATTAGCAGTAGTTACATCAAGATTAATCGCACCTAACAAGCTAGACAAACGAGCGGATCATGGAAAAAACATATAACCCATCAGCAATTGAACAAGCACTGTACCAAAAGTGGGAACAGAGCGGTCATTTTAAACCAAGCGGCGACAAGTCAAAAGACAGCTACTGTATTTTACTGCCACCACCAAACGTTACTGGTAGCCTGCACATGGGCCATGCGTTTCAACATACCATTATGGATGCGTTAACCCGTTATCACCGTATGGATGGCGACAACACATTATGGCAGCCAGGCACCGATCACGCGGGCATCGCAACCCAAATGGTGGTTGAACGTCAACTTATCGCTGAAGGTCAAACCCGTCATGATTTAGGCCGTGAAGCCTTCGTTAAAAAGATTTGGGACTGGAAAGAAAAGTCAGGTGGTACCATCACCAGCCAAATGCGCCGCATTGGTACTTCGCCAGATTGGTCGCGTGAAGCGTTCACCATGGACGAAGATTTATCTAAAGCCGTGCAAGAAGTCTTTATTTCTTTGCACGACGAAGGCCTTATCTACCGTGGCAAGCGTTTAGTTAACTGGGATCCGGTATTACACACCGCAGTATCAGATCTTGAAGTAGTTAATACTGAAGAAGATGGCTTCATGTGGCACATCCGTTACCCACTAGCCGATGGCAGTGGCGATCTGGTCGTTGCGACCACGCGTCCTGAAACCATGTTAGGTGATAGCGCCGTTGCGGTTAACCCAGCAGATGAGCGTTTCGCGCACCTGATTGGCCAAGAAATTAAATTGCCACTAACCGATCGCCTTATCCCGATTATTGGTGACGATTACGCTGATCCTGAACTGGGCACCGGTTGTGTAAAAATAACCCCAGCGCATGACTTTAACGATTACGAAGTCGGCCAGCGTCACAATTTACCGTTAATCAACATTCTAACCAAGAATGCTGAGCTTAACGAAGAATGCCCAGCGCCATATTGTGGCCTAGACCGCTTCGATGCCCGTAAGAAAATCGTTAGCGATCTTGAAGCGCAAGGTTTCTTAGTTGAAATTAAGCCGCACAAATTAATGGTGCCACGTGGCGATCGCTCAAACAGCATCATCGAACCGCTACTGACTGACCAATGGTACGTTAAAACCAAACCACTAGCTGAACCTGCTATTGAAGCTGTGCGCAGTGGTGAAATTAAGTTTGTGCCATCAAACTGGGACAAAACGTATTATAACTGGATGGATAACATTCAAGATTGGTGTATTTCACGCCAACTTTGGTGGGGCCATCGCATTCCTGCTTGGTATGACGAGCAAGAGAACTTCTATGTTGGTCAAGACGAAGCCGATGTGCGTCAAAAGCATAACCTAGGCGACGATATTAAATTACGCCAAGACGAAGACGTACTTGATACCTGGTTCTCTTCTGCGTTGTGGCCATTTGCTACCATGGGCTGGCCTGAAAAGACCGAAGAACTAGAAACTTTCGTGCCAAGTGCCGTGTTAGTAACAGGTTTTGACATCATTTTCTTCTGGGTTGCCCGCATGATCATGATGACCAAGAAATTCACTGGCAAAGTACCGTTCAAAGAAATTTACATCACCGGCCTAATTTGTGACGAGCAAGGCAACAAGATGTCAAAGTCGAAAGGCAATGTGCTTGACCCTATCGATCTATTAGACGGCATTAGCTTAGAAGACTTAGTGACTAAGCGTACTGGCGGCATGATGCAGCCACAAATGGCCGCTAAAATCGAGAAGTCGACCCGCGCTCAATTCCCAGAAGGTATTGATTCGTACGGTACTGACGCAATGCGTTTCACGTTTGCTGCGCTAGCCTCAGCTAACCGTGAAATCAGCTTCGATTTAAGCCGTGTTGAAGGTTACCGCAACTTCTGCAACAAGTTATGGAATGGTAGCCGTTATGTATTAATGCATACCGAAGATCAAGACTTCCTAACCGGTGATGATCACGAACTAAGTTTGGCTGATCGCTGGATTTTAGCCAAGCAACAAGAGCTAATTACCGTTTACCGTGGCCATTTAGATACTTACCGCTTCGATTTAGCGGCGCAAGCTATCTATGAATTCACCTGGAATCAGTTCTGTGGTTGGTACTTAGAATTAACCAAACCCGTATTGTTCAAAGGCACCGAAGCGCAAAAACGCGGTACCCGTAAAACATTGGTTGAAGTACTTGAAGCTACGCTGCGTTTATTACACCCATTAATGCCGTATATTACCGAAGAAATTTGGCAACGTGTTGCACCACTGGCTGGCATTGAAGGCGATACCATCATGGTACAACCTTTCCCTAAAGCCAATGCAGCGCTTGAAGATACTAATGCCCTAAACGATTTAGAATGGATTAAAGAATTCATCGTTGGTATTCGTAACATTCGTGGCGAAATGGACATTGCGCCAAGTAAGCCATTAAATGTATTGCTAAAAGGTGTTAACAGCGAAGACCAGCGTCGTCTTAGCGACAACCAAGCATTCTTAATGTCATTAGCTAAGTTAGAAACGTTAACTGAACTAAACGACGGTGAGCAAGCACCTGCGTCAGCAACAGCGATTGTTGGTTCAATGGAAATTCTTATTCCAATGGCGGGTCTAATTGACACCGCCGCTGAACTAACCCGTATTGCTAAAGCGTTAGAAAAAGTTGAAAAAGATTTAGCCCGTACGTCAGGCAAGCTGTCTAACGAACGCTTTGTTAGCAAGGCACCTGTAGATGTTATCGAAAAAGAACGCGCTAAAATGGTAGAAATGGAACAAACCGTTGCTAAATTAAAAGAGCAACGTGCGACGATTGAAGCGCTTTAATTAGCCTTTAAGAATCTCCATACTAAATTGGTTACCGTGACGACGGTAGCCAATTTTTTTTGGCTTAAATCTATCATCAACAAGATTATTTCAGCGCGCTTTTAACCTGAGCAAACCCACTAAAAACTAGCCACTTATCCATATTCTTGATCAAAACTGAAGCGCCACTAAGGGTGAGTTTTCCGCTCGACTCAGCGCTTACCAAACTGATATCACCAAGCCATACTTGAGTCATCGTTTTAAGGTCGGTGATAAAATCCATATCAGGTTCAAAGCCGGGATTATCAACACAGAGATCAATTTCGCCATTTTCAACCAGCAGCCACCAGTTTCGATAAGCTTGCGCCAAGTTTTTAAATTCAAAGTGCAAGACAATACGCCCTAAAGGCAATTGCGAAATATTAATGGTACGGCGCATATCCCACATTAATAACTCGACACTCAGGTCGTCATCAGACATCTGACTGCGCACCCACCGAGACCCCCACTCTCCTAGCCCCATCACAATAGGTTCGAGCTCTCGCCCTGCTTGCGTTAAGTGATATTCCTTGCTGCGGTTGTCAGCCGAATGCTTAAGCTCAACTAATCCACGCTGCTGCAAAATATTAAGGCGTTGCGAGAGCATCGTCGGCGAAATAAGGGGTAAACCTCGCTTAAAATCATTAAAACGATGGCTACCGCATAACAACTCCCGAATAAGCAACAGTGTCCAACGCTCGCCAAGCGCTTCGCAGGCTTTGGCGATAGGGCAAAATTGTCCGTACCCTTTCATTAACAATCTCCTCACAATGGCCGCTTAAACACTACACTTTTCGTAGCTTAAGCTACGTTTTCCGTACTTGATAAAGTATAGCCGATCACCTGTACTTAAGGCTCGAACAACCACCAAGAGACCGGATTATGAACATCACACCAACATATCACGGTAGCTGTTTTTGCGGCAGCGTGCTATTTACCGTTACCCAAGAACCCGCCCTGGCTGCTTACTGCCATTGCCAATCTTGTCGTCACTGGTCAGGCGGCCCCATTAGCGCCTTCACTTTATGGCAACCAGACACGGTGCTAGTCACCCAAGGCCAAAGTAATATTCGTCATTACAATAAAACCCCTGGCAGTACGCGAAAATGGTGCAAGTGTTGTGGCGGGCACCTTTTTACCGAGCATCCCGACATGGGCTTAATTGATGTGCCAGTAGCGGTGTTAAAAGATTTCCCTTTCGAGCCGGTATTGCACGTTAACTATCAAGAGTCGGTCCTGCGGGTTATCGATGGCCTACCCAAAATGAAAGATTTACCGCAAGAGGCAGGAGGTTCGGGCGCCTTATTAGCCGAGTAAAAATTAACTAAGTAGTTGGACTAAAAATATTGACTAACATCCGGAGAAATCCCATGAACATTAACGTTGCAATATCACAAAAACCACCAGTATTACTCGACCTTCAAGCATCAACCAATCAAGCCATCGCGACAATTAACGAAGTCGCGGCGCAAGGAGCGCAACTGGTTGTCTTTCCTGAAGCATTCCTACCGGGTTATCCCACGTGGATATGGCGCCTACGACCAGGCGGTGACATCGCCCTTGGCAATGAAATTTTTAAAAAATTGAGACACAATTCGGTCGATATAGCGAATGGCGATCTTGACAGCATTTGTGAAGCCGCGGCTAAAAATAACATCGTTGTGGTCATGGGCATGAACGAGGTTGACTCGCAATTTAGTGGCACAACATTATTTAATACCGTGGTAGTCATCGACGCCGACGGCACCATTTTAAACCGCCATCGAAAAATAATGCCGACCAACCCGGAGCGAATGGTTTGGGGCTTTGGCGATGGCAGTGGCCTCAAAGTAGTAGATACCGCTGTCGGGCGGATCGGCTGCCTTATCTGCTGGGAAAATTATATGCCGCTGGCTCGCTACAGTCTATTTGCGCAAGACATCGATATTTATGTCGCGCCCACTTGGGACAGCGGTGATACTTGGCTAGCGTCGATGAAGCACATAGCACGCGAAGGTGGTTGCTGGGTCTTAAGCACAGCCACAGCAATGCAAGGTAAAGACATTCCCGACACCTTTCCGCAACGTGATGAATTATTTAAAGCTGATGAATGGATAAATCCCGGCGATGCGGTGGTGGTTAAACCTGGCGGCGAGGTTATCGCCGGCCCGCTCCATCAAGAGCAGGGGGTATTATTTACCGATATTGAGCTAGGCGCAGCGCGGGATTCACGCAAGGGACTCGATATTGCAGGACATTATAATCGACCGGATATTTTCCATTTTGAAATCGACCGCCGCGCAATGCCGCCACTGAGCTTTCTTGATGATGATTAAGACTGACATAAGTAAGTTAAAAGACGGGGCGATATTGTCGAACCGTCTTTTATGCTCACTGCTTAGTGATCAATGGCTCAACGTTGAAACTTACCCTGACATCTTAGGTGCTGGTGACAGGCGCTAATAATTGCCTTTAATATTGGCCACCAAAAAGTCGACAGCCGCTTTGACTTTTGGTACTTGATAGCGCTGTTTTTGGTAGAGTAAATAGACCGCAAAATCAGGATTTTGAGTAATTTTTATCGCGCCACTTATCGACAATTCAACCAACTGGCCACTATCAAGATAAGATTGTAATACCCACCTTGGCAAGACTAATATTCCCTTACCTGCAACCGCGCGATCAACCAACCACTTCCCATTATTGGTGGTTAATGCACTTGGCGCAGAGACATCTTGCCAATGACCGTCAAGCTCACTAAGCCATGGGGTTGGCCCCGCTGGTGTTTGAAAAAATAAGCCTTGATGTTGTTTTAACGCTTGAGGATTGTCAGGGAAACCATAAGACGAAATATAACTCGGCGCTGCAACGGTAATAAACTCATTTTCCATTAGCTTAATCCCGATAACTCGTTCCTGTGGCGCATAACCACCACGAATAGCAATATCGACTTCATCTCGCCCCAGCGCAGTCAGCTCGTCGCTCAAACTTACATTAAGAGTGATCTGCGGATATAAGGTATTAAATTGATCCAATAACGGAATGAGGATCCGCTCGCCAAAACCCACCATAGCACTGATATTAAGCACGCCCATTGGGGTCGTTTGATAAGCACGCACGGTTTCATCGCTGTCTTTTAATAACGAAAGCACTTCGGTGACTTGGTTATAGTAGCTGATACCCACTTCGGTAACATTAACGGTTCGAGTCGTACGCTTTAACAAAGTAGCGCCCAAACTTTGCTCAAGATCTGCCACCCGCCGCGATAGCGATGAAGCGGGCACGCCGAACGCTTTTGCGGCAAGCGTAAAACTGCCAGTTTCTACCACTTTAACGAAATACCTAATCGCTTTTAACTGATCCATAATGCCCTCACCTGACTACTATTGTCATAAAGACAATAAAGATTCACAAATTAACCTATATATATCACATTAATATCAGGTAATAATAGCCAGATAGACCATTTGATAAAGCCATTAATAAAGAGAGAGCCAGATGCATACTAATACCGCGATAAAATTAATTAAACGCCCTACTGGCGGACCAATCACTAACGAACTATTTGAAATTGTAAAGCAAGACGTGCCAGCGCTTCAAGCTGGTGAGTTACTAATCAAACAACAACACCTTTCTTTAGATCCTGCAATGTTTGGCTGGATGAGTCCTGATCTTGAAAGCTATATTCCACCAGTTGCACTAGGCGATGTTATGCGCAGCTCAGGCATTGGTGAAGTGATTGAAAGTAACCACCCAGATTTCTCAGTGGGTGATCGCGTAATGGGCATGATGGGCTGGCAACAATTTTATGTGGGTAACGGTCAAGGGCTTAATAAAGTTCAAGCCCCACTACCTAATGAAGCGGTTTTATCTATTTTTGCCCTGCCGGGCTTAACTGCAACTCAAGGCTTGTTTAATGTTGGCAAACCTAAAAAAGGTGAAACCATCATCGTAACTGGCGCCGCGGGATCGGTCGGGTCTTTGGTCGGTCAGCTGGCTAAAGCTGAAGGCTTAACCGTTATTGGTGTGGTTGGCAGTGATGAAAAAGCCGATTGGATTGTTAATGAGCTAGGTTTTGATGCGGCGATAAACTACAAATCAGCCGATCTCGATGGCCAACTTGCCCAGCACGCCCCACAGGGTATCGATGTGTTTTTTGAAAATACCGGTGGTGAAATTCAGCCCCTCATTTTCGAGCGGATGAATGCACATGGTCGAGTGGTTGTCTGTGGTTTGATCGCAGATTACGCCAAGGCAACACCAGACGCTGGCCCAAGTTGGTTAAACGTGATTAAAAAACGTATCACCATTGAAGGTTTCACTATGCCAGACCACTTCCATCAAACAGCAGAACTGCTCGAAAAGCTAACGCCTTACGTGATGGCTGGCCAAATAAAGCATCGTTCGCATGTATTAGAGGGGCTAGAGTCAGCAATCGATGGCTTAAACTTATTTTTCACCGGCGCCAACAAAGGCAAGCTGATCGTAAAATTATAAGTTTTAACTTGTGCCTTCAGGCTGGAGGTTTAACAATAAATAAAGGCGGCTCGAGATAATCGAGCCGCCTTTTTGATCATATTTCTTAAGCCGTAATAGCAATTAACTAATGGGATTGGTTATGCTCGTTTTAAGGATGTCTGACAATTAAGTTCAGTTAAATTTTGATGTCCTAAATGTATTTTCTTACAAAAAAGCTTAGGTGTAAGCACACCAGTTACTTTTCTTGATGAAATACATCCGTGTATTTCACCCTACGGGCCAGCCTGCGGCTGTTCAAACTGGTTCCTGACCAGTTTGTGCTTCGCCAAAGAAAAGTAACCAAAAGATTAAATTTTCTGGAAAAATTTAAGACAGCTTTAGCTGGTCCGCAGGACAAATAACAGGGATGTTATTTTCAAAGGCGACCCGTATAAGTTGCTAATCTCCTTATAAATACCTGTCTTAACGGAACCGATTTCAATGCGCATCCTTGCGCGGAAATCTAAAAAATCATCCCTGAATTTTTCTCCTAACAGCTATTGATAAGGAGGCAACTGAAAGCGGGGACTTGGTGCCAGCAGCTAAGTTTATCTCATTTAATTCATTGATATTAAATGGGATAAAATACATAGTAAACGAACAGGAACGTAGTAAATTTGATTAAAAACGTTATCCAACCTCGTTAAAGGTTTCCCCAAGTGCGCTTAACAGGCGGTCAATTTCTTCGCGTTCACTGGTAAACGGTAGCCCTAGCTGAATGGTCGCGCCACCATAACGCACATAAAAACCCTTTTGCCACATTTTCATCGCGATTTGATACGGGCGCAGGCCCGGTTCGCCCGCGATTGGGTCAATGTTAAAGCCTGCCGCCAAGCCATAGTTTCGAATATCGGTGACATGGTTACAGCCTTTAAGGTTATGGACCGCCTCTTCAAAATATGGGCTCAGATCACTAACCCGCTCAATAAGCTTATCGGTTTGCAACAGTTCTAAACTGGCTAATGCAGCGGCGCAGGCCACCGGATGTGCAGAATAAGTATAACCATGCGGAAATTCCAGCATGTATTCTGGTCCGCCGTGCTCCATAAAGGTATCGTAAATTTCTTGCTTGGCGATCACCGCGCCCATCGGAATAGTGCCATTAGTCAGCTGCTTGGCAACATTGATAATATCTGGCGTTACGCCAAAAGCCTCAGCGCCAGTTTTAGCGCCCATGCGACCAAAAGCACAGATAACTTCGTCGAAAATCAATAATATATTATGTTGGTCGCAAATCTCGCGCAGTCGATTTAAATAACCAACGGGCGGTGGAATAACCCCAGCAGAACCCGCCATCGGCTCAACAATCACCGCGGCAATGTTTGAGGCATCGTGCAGCGCCACTAATTCAAGCAACTCACTGGCTAAGTCGCCACCTGTTTGCGGCTGACCTTTCACAAAGGTATTTTCTGCTAATAAAGTATGGCGTAAATGGTCGGCCTCAACCGCCGGACCAAAAGTAGCGCGGTTAGCACCAATGCCGCCCACTGAAATGCCACCAAAATTAACCCCGTGATAACCCAAACCACGACCTATCAGCTTAGTTTTGCTCGATAAGCCTTTTTTACGCCAGTAGGCACGGGCCATTTTAAGTGACGTTTCGGTCGCCTCAGAGCCAGAGCCAGTATAAAAGACCCGGTTTAATCCTTGCGGCATAAACTCGACAATTTTTTCAGCCAATTGAAATGCTTTCGGGTGACCAAACTGAAACGCTGGCGCGTAATCTAGTTGCTTAATCTGCTGACTGACCGCTTCGGTTATTTCGGGGCGACTATGACCGGCGCCACAACACCACAAGCCAGATAGGCCATCGAATATCTGTCGACCGTCAGCATCGGTATAATAATTACCTTGGGCCGACACAATAATTCGCGGATCTTTTTTAAACTGGCGGTTACCGGTAAAGGCCATCCAGTGGGCATCGAGCTGAGCTTGGCTTATGCCATGATTTGTCTTGTTATTATCCATGTTCCACCTAACGATCATTAAACTAAGAATTAAGTAAGTGATTCCATTATCATGCGCTCGAATACATTGTTAAATATTACTGTTTTGAACTTTAGTTAAGTAATTACTTAACTAAAGTTACCATGCAAAAGCATGCCTCTTTGCGCTATAACTAACAATAATTACCAGCTTGACCGAGATTAATCTGGCTGCTAAATTATTTTCTTAACGACTTACCTAATGGTGAATAATGACAATAACCAAAAAAGGACTGACCGGTCAAGTGAGTAACATTGATCTGCGGATGTTGCGTATTTACAAAACAGTGGTCGATTGTGGCGGCTTTTCAGCGGCAGAAGTTGAGTTAAATATTAGCCGCCCAGCAATTAGCATTGCCATTTCCGATCTTGAAAAAAGGCTAAACCTTAAACTGTGTCAACGTGGCAGAACCGGGTTTTTATTAACCGATGAGGGCGCTCAAGTTTACCAATCGGTGATTGAATTACTCAGTGCTTTAGAGGTATTTACCACCCAAGTTAACGGCATAAATGAACAACTTAGGGGGGAGTTAAACATCGGTATTACCGACAGTTTAGTTAGCTTTGAGCACATGAAAATCACTAATTCATTACGAGCACTAAAGGATCTTGGCCCTGACGTAAGAATTAATATAAAAATGATGCCACCAAATCAAATTGAAATTGACGTGCTTGATGGTAAATTACATATTGGGGTGGTTCCGGAATTAAGACCCTTGCCAGGCTTAGACTATAATCCGCTGTATCAGGAACGTTCGTTGTTATATTGCAGTAAAGATCATCCTAATTTTTCGCTTGAACATGATCAATTAACTAATGAGACTATTGCGGCATCCGATGCGGTCATCTTGTCTTATCAACAAACACCCGAAATAAAAAATCAATTGCAAAAGCTTAATAATACGGCCAGCGCAACAGACAGGGAAGGCATTGCTTTTTTAATTCTCACCGGACGATATATTGGTTATTTACCGGATCATTTCGCCAAACGCTGGGTTCAAACCAATTCATTACGCGCAATAAGACCTGAAAAATTTCAAATTCTTAGTACCTACTCTGTTATCACCAGAAAATGCGCTCGCGCCAACATTTTGCTCGATACCTTTGTTGAGTTGCTCAATAATGAAAAGAACCAAGAGTAAGCGAGTAACACGTTTTAAGGGCCTATAACGTTAAGCGGCCACTTACTTAGTCTTGCAAAAGCATTAACTAAGGTGGCCGCAAATCTGGATAAATTAACTTTTATTACTCGTTAGTAAGTCCGGTAACACCATCAGTCGAGGTATCACTGTTTTTACTTTTATTCTTACTGCCTAGGCGTGGAAATAGCAGCCCTAACACAAAGTAACCAAGTAGCAGACCACCCATACCAAAGATGATATCGCCGAAAGTGCGGTTCCAAACCAAGCTACGCACTAGATCACTTTGAATAACTTCAGACGAACGGGCAAACCAGTAACCGTGCTCAACCGAGGCAAAAAACTGAATAATACCGACCGGAAATAACGACATAGCTAACATTGCCATTAGGCCAATATTAATGCTCCAGAAAGCCCATTTTAATGGTCTGTCTTGCCAACCAACTCGCTTAGTGATCCCAGCTAAACAAAACAGCATTAAGCCAATACCCAAGTTGCCGTACACGCCCATAAAGGCTGCATGAGCATGGGTTGCGGTGGTATTTAAGCCTTGAATGAAATATAACGCAATCGGGGTATTAATTAAGAAACCCAATACGCCAGCGCCAATTAAGTTCCAAAATGCGGTCGCGACAAAGAACATAATCGCCCAGTGGTATTTTTGAACCCAAGGCTGCGTTTTGCGCATCCGATACGTTTCAATCGCTTCAAAACCAATGATCGCTAATGGCACAACTTCTAACGCCGAGAACATTGCGCCCCACGCTATCACTGAGTTTGTAGTACCCGTGAAATACAAGTGATGGGTCGTACCAATGATGCCGCCAGTTAAGAAAATCAATGTTGCGAACAAAACTGCGGCTGTTGCTGATTTCGCACTGACTAAACCAAGACGAACGAAGAATAATGCAGTCACTGACACAGCAAATGTTTCAAAGAACCCTTCTACCCATAGGTGTACTACCCACCAGCGCCAGTATTCGGCAATCGCCAAGTTGGTATGTTTGCCCATACCTAAACCAGCAAAATAGAAGCCGCCAATCGCAATACATGACAGATATAACATCCAAACCATTGGCCGCTGTTCGTCGCGCTTACTCAGGACTGGATAAATAGCACGTGTCACTAATACCAACCAAATGACCAAACCTAACATCAGGAACAACTGCCAGAAACGTCCTAAATCAACGTATTCTTGACCTTGGTGACCAAACCAATAACTGATATCTAGATCAATAACCTGTTGAATAGCAAACCATTCACCAGCCATCGATCCCAAAACAATAACCACTAGCGCGAATAATAAAAATAACGCGCCTTGCCACTGATATTTAGGTTCATAACCTGACAAGGCCGGTGCAATATACAAACCTGTGCCAAGCCAAGCCGTCGCAATCCAAAAAACTGCCAGCTGAGTATGCCAAGTACGAGTCAGCGAATACGGGATCCATTGTGAAATTTCAATCCCATAAAAAGCCTGCCCTTCAACGGCGTAATGCGCGGTGACTGCACCAAGTAATATTTGCAGCAGAAATAGCCCAATCGCAGTGACAAAAAATAACCCGGCGACCTTTTGTGATGCTGTCGCTTGTGTATTAAATAGCGAGTCAGTGGTCGGTGCTTTAGGCGGGTGTTCAGCCTTAATCGACGCGTGATACCACACTAAAGCGCCAATGCCCAAGATCAAGCCACAGACACTTAAAATAGACCACACCATTAATGAAGAGGTAATATCATTACCTACTTGCTCGTCGTAAGGCCAATTATGAGTGTAAGTATAATCTTGGTCGGGACGCTGAGTTACTGCCGCCCATGCGGTCCAAAAAACAAAGGCACTAAACTTTTCTCGGCGCTCAACAGAGATCAAGGTATTGTCTTTCATTGCATAATCAATACGCATCTGTTTTGTTGCAGGATCGGCGCTAAATAACGATTGATAGTGCTGGATTACCGCGGCAATTGCTTGCGCTCGACGTGGCGAAATTACAATGCTGTCGCTAGCGAGTTGATAATTATTAGGCTTAATTTCGCTAACCAGTGCTTGTTCAAGGCCAGCTTGCTGTGGCTTGGTTAAGTCTTTAAAGCTTTGATTAAATTGATCCAATGATGCTAGATCCAACCAAGCTTGCGCTTCACGGTGGATCCAATCAGCGGTCCAGTCGGGTGCAACATAAGAACCGTGGCCCCAAATAGATCCGAGCTGATGACCGCCCATTGAGCGCCAAGCTTGTTGCCCTTGGTCAATATCGTCATAGCTAAAAATAACGTCGCCTTGCGTAGTTATGACTTGCTGGGGCAATGGCGGCGCTTCTTGATAAATATCACTGCCCAAAGACAGCAATACGCTAAAGGAGCAGATCATAATAATCAACAGCCCCCAAATTGTATATTTTACTTTCATTTCATACTTCTCCATATCTTTGTAATACTTGAAATCAAGGTTACGGGGTTCCAATACAGAGAAATTAAGCGCAAATGGGGATTAGCGCCATGACATTGCTCAAGGGCGCAAAAAAACTGCCAAGTTTTTACGGCTTAATTATTTAAAATCAATTTTTAAGATCTAAAGACGGTTGATTGATTGGGTGGGTTTATAACGAATGGTTGTTCTGGCTGAGGTGGGGTTGAATAACCCCACCTCAAATACAATTAATTTAAACTTGCGCGAATGGTCGCCAATACCGTTGGTCGCATTAACGAACTCACTAAAGTCGCTAACTCTTCTAATGACTTAGCTGGCACGGCATCATTTAAGTAATCTTGCTCTTTAAGCCCAGAAATAAAGGTGGTTAGCACCTGCTTATCAAAAAACTCGGCGGCATTAATACCATGAATTTTCGATAAACGTTGGGCTAAGGCGTGACTTTCTTGACTTAACGCCGCTCGCTCAATTTTAGGTTTACGTTCCAATATTTTCAGTACAATCGCATAACGCTCTAACGTTTCTTGAATGTGCTGCGCCATGATAAATAGCTGACTGCGCGTTTCGCTAATTAAGCGATATTGCTGATCAACCAATTCAATTAAGCCCAGCTCAATTAAGGCAGCCAATACCGAGTCGATGTAAGTTTCACGCGCGTCATGCTCAAAACCAAGGAAAAACTCGGCCTGAAACAGCGGATAAAGTGGCTCAATAATCTCAACTAACTGGGCGCGAGTTTTACTGCCTTTATAAATAAAGATAGCCGCAATTAATGACGGTAGCGCAAACAAGTGCAAAATGTTATTACGGTAATAGGTCATGGTTACCGCACCTGAAACATCGAGACTAACCATCTCACCAAGCTGATCTGAGCTTAGGGTAAATTTCTCTAAGCCAATCGCTTGCGACAACAACTGCTGACCGTTAACGTCGGGTATCGTTACATCAGGCATAAAGGGTGCTTTGCGTAACAATTGCAAATACAGTTCAAGCTGCTTTTCGAGCGCATCTTTAGAGGTTATGCGTCGCTCAACGCCCAATAAAACTAGCGCAGATAACGTAATCGAGGTCACCGCCGCACTGTTGTTGATATTGACCATTACATTATTAGCAATGTCGTTCACCACTGGGGTTAGCCAGCTAGGTTTTTGCACCGCTAACGTATCAATGTCGTCGCGCCAATTCTCAACCTTGTCATCAAGCAGCTTATTTAGCTGTATTGGCTCGCCAAAGTTAACATAGGCTTGACCAAAGTTTTTCAGCTTGCGCAAGGTTTTAACCACCTGACCCATTGACTCTTTCTCTTTCGACTTGCCTTTTAACTCACTATGATAAGTACTCACTTCCATCACGTGGTCATAACCAAGATACACCGGCACCAACGTAATAGGACGATCAATACCACGCAACAAGCCCTGAACTGTCATCGCGATCATGCCCGTTTTAGGCGCTAATAAACGCCCCGTACGCGAGCGCCCGCCCTCGGTGAAATATTTAACCGAATGGCCATTGCTAAATAACTGATGCAGGTATTCTCTAAATACCGCGGCATAAAGTTTATTACCGCGGAAACTACGACGCATAAAAAATGCACCGCCACGGCGTAAAATAGGACCGGCAGGCCAAAAGCTTAAATTAATGCCGGCTGCAATATGCGGTGGCACCATGCCTTGACGATAAATAACATAGCTTAATAACAAGTAGTCCATGTGGCTGCGGTGACATGGCACAAACACAATTTCATCGCCATTTTGCGCAAGCTGACGCACTCGCTCAGCATTGGTGATGTTGACGCCCTTGTATAACTTATTCCACAACCATGTTAATACGCGATCACAAATTCGCAGTACTCGCTCAGAGTAATCAGCCGCGATTTCATCGATAAAACCACGAACCTCTTGCTCGACTTCTTCCTTGGTTTTATTTTTTTGTTCGCCATAATCTTTCATGACGTTTTGCAATGCAGCCGATTGTAACAAGTTACGCTCTAGCGACGCTCGGTATATCAACTTTGGCCCCAGCATAGTCTGAGCTTGACGATGAAAATGAAAACGCGCCAATCGAGACAATTTATGTGCGACTTGCTCATCGCTACCGCGTTTTTCAAGCAAGGTTTGCATTGAAATAGGTCGACTAAAACGAACGAAGTTGTCACGCCCCAGAAAAATGATCATCATCATTTTACGTAACCAGCTAGCATTTTCGCGCTGCAATACCGCCGACGTTACCGAGTCATCGGTGCGGCCAGGTTTGCGGCCCCAAAATAATGAAACAGGCACGACTTGCACATCTTGTTCGGTGTCAGCGCGGATTAGCCCAATAAATTCGCTAAAACGCGTAATGAATTTTTCGGAATCGACTTGTTTGGCATACAGCGGCTTACGGCCCTGAATACAAAAATAACGCGGAATGGCATTACCGTTGATAGTGATTTTTTCTGTTGGCGCTGGAATTGCTAATTGCTGACAAACCCGCTCTAAGGCTAACAAGTCAGACGCAGACTCATTTTTAAGCACATAGACAATCGGCTTGGTGCGATCGATACCGAGTTCAGAACACGGATCCTTAGGTACTAACTTACTCTTTACAAAGAGCTTTAGAGGCCAGCGTAATACTTGGATCCATCGAAAAAGTGGGCTTGTCATAATATAAAAAGAACCGTTGCGAAAAAAACGCCTTAATATAGCAAAAAAGCCGCGTCAGCCATAGCGTTGAACCCCTTAAATCCACCCAAATCACTAATCAGCCGAGTGAATTAAGTATTACAAAGGGGATTGCTTGAAAAATTGCTGCGGCGTATATTTGCTTAATAAGCCCGTTTTTTCCATTAACCGCTTTGTTACTTCAAGTTTGTCCCAAAAGTCTAGCCCTTTTACCTGCCCTGAAAACTTATCATTAGGGTCGCCTGTATCACCTGGAATATAAGCATATCCAGGCCCGATACCTTGGTAATTTATCAGGTAACCACCAGCATCATGAAAGGCACCATGCCAGCCTAAGTCGCTATCTTTATCTGGAATATAGGACCATTGGTCACCAGGACCGACTTTACCGCCAGTAGGGTTAAGCAAAGCGCCAAATACCGGATCGATCCCCAAAACATCACCGATAATCTTACCATAACGCAACTGTACCGCATGCGCCCAAAAATCTGGGTCAACGATCATTGCTACCGGATCTAAATCGTCTCTCATTGCGCCAAAGTTATCAGCAATAGACCGATAGTGAGCAAACAGGTCATAATGTTTGGCTATTTCTGAAACGTCTTTATTGCGCAAAACCGCGAGTAAACTTAACGCCGTTGCCAGATCTTTCCCCGCTATATTTCCGGCGAGTTGTTGCATTAAGTTTGCCAGCGCAACAGTGCCCTCGCCTAAAACCGCAACGTTCTTGAAATAATATTCAGTCATATAGTGTGTACTAAAAACGTCTTGCGGTGATAAGCGCTTTTTATCGGGCAAGCTCGACAATCCGGTTGGTACATAAAAGATATCTCCCGGTTCAATATGATCGGGATCAGCCATCTGCTTAAAATACCGATCTAACACCACAAAATATGCGCCATACCCAGCTTGGCGCGGAAAAGACTGCCCGAGCCCTTCTTGCTGTGCTGCGTAAGAGACCCAAGTTCCTGCTATTGCCTCATATTTTGCATAATATTGTCCCTGATAAGCAATAAGATCGAGAAATACACCGCCATTGGGATCTTCCTTAATACGTGTGTTTTTAACGTTTTTTTGTCGTTTAAGTGGCCTATCGGAAGTGCCTCGCTCAGCGTCTGACACTCCCTCTGCTGAGCTTAGCCATAAAGCGGTCTGTGGGTTACTCATTGGGCTCTCCACTGTCGCTATTGTTACTTTCTCCACCACAAAGCTCAAATGAATTGAGGTTATCTGCGCTTAGCCGTTTACCACGACGTGTTGCTTCCGCTTGCGCTTGACTGGCGTTGGCTGCCCGTTGCTGTAAATCAATCGCCCTGCTATTAACAATATAATCTTCACAGGCAGTGCACTCGCCAACTATTGCCTCACAGATAAGCCCTGTGGTCGGTAGCGAGACAGCAATGGGTAAAGGCGGTGATGCATTCCATTGCTGTTTAATTTTGGCGATTTGCTCAACATCAAACCAGCGCTTAAAATGTGCTGGTTTGGTTATGGCTAACGCGGCTTTGTCACCAACGTAACCAACCGGATTATTGCCAAGTAAACTATCTAACATAGGAAATAAACCACCACGTGAAATGCCAAGGTTAGTGCGACTCCAGATTGCACTAAAGTAATGGTTGCGGTTTTGTTCGATATGGCATTTAAACCGTTCAAACTCTACCTGCGCTTGAGCCTGTGCTAGCAATGAGATCCCCGCTACAGGCTGCGCAAACGTTGAACTGTTAGCGGCTTGCTCAAAACTGGCACTGACTTGTTGCTCAGTATCAGCAATGGACGACGCTCGATTTAACCGAGTTAAGCTCGCAAATGCCGCGATTACCGCGCCATGCAATCCACAATCATCAGCGACCAAATCAATTAAACTGCCCCAGATAATCACGTTCACCAGATCGGGTGGTAAACCGAGTGCATCAAGGGCCTTGCTTAGGGTTGCCGCCACTATATTATATTGGTAATCACGGGCACTAGTCGTGCTACTGAGATTGCGAATGGCCTCAAGTGCTGGAGTGGTTGTTTGTGACCGCACGATTAAATTAAGCGCATTGAAGGCTGGTCGGTTTAGCCGTAACAAATTCATATAAATCAACTTAGGCATCCGCGATGCCAGTTGCTCAAGCTTATCGACATAGCAAAATGGATTAATGCCACATGCCACAAGGTCATTAATATCAGTTTGCGCGTCACGCTCGTTTTGCACTAATACAGCAAAACTTGCCATTATATTCTCGCGGTGACGCGCCATTTCACCATTAGCGTTATTGCTAGCGCTCCCCGAGTCTGCACTTGCTGATTCTGATGCGATTGACGACTCAATAATTAGCTCTAGCGCCCGTTGAGTTTCAATCGTTTTTGCGGCTGTAAAACCTGATAAAAACACCTTATCAAGTAACACGCTTTTTAAAATATGTTCATGACATAAGGCCCACTGACTCGTCACTATATCACGCGGCATTGGTTGCAAAACACAGGGCACCACATCAACTAACTTAAGTTTAATTTCGTAGTTACTCAACACTTCAAAATAATGAATATTAAGGCTGTGGCAGCGATTGGTATTAATTACTTTGCGTAATTGTTTGTCATCCTGTCCCGTTTCTCTGCTTTGTTCAATGTGCAATTTGCGCTGACTTTTAAGCGCATTTACTGCGGTATGAGTAGACTCTGTGGTTTGCTGGGCCATCGAGTTAAGCTCGCCGGTAAAGGTTTGGCTTAAATTAACCCCAGCGCCAATTTCAACCGGAATCCCCTCGACAGGTAAGATCAAACCAACTTTAGTGTCGCTACCATAACCGGTTTGGCTGGCGATTTTTGTCGCGACTTCGACATGATCGCGCGCAGTGAGGTTACTTGATAAGGTTAAGTCTGATTCCATTGCCAACTCACGCTCAGACTTAAAATTAGCTTTAGTCCATGAGTGCACTTCAAGCGTAATCTCTTCGCCTGGCGCTAAGCCAATAGAGTTTACCTTTTCGCCTCGCGTGTAACCACGATGGCACCATTGCTGCTCAAAAACCAAATTAAAACAAAGGTGAGGTAACATTGAATTGAGTGGCTGCGAGGTCTGCGGAAAATGGATGTTACTAAGTCCATTGCGTAACCCCTTTAACGATACTTCTTGAGTAGTCATCATGCCCGCCCGATGCATCGGTGCCATTAATGCGTTAATTTCTGACGTTTGTGCTTGCGCTATCGCCTGTTGATATAGCTGGACAACGTCTCGATCGTTGACTGGCATCGCGCATGAACTAAACCGTTTATCTGCCAGTACTTGACGTTTTTTCGCAATATCGTCCCTGCTTTTGGGGTCAGGCAACAGTCCGCTATTCAAATCACGAGTTATCGGTAAAAAGCGTTCTAATTGCTTAAATTCATGGCTAATGGTTGCTTCTATAGACTTGGGGTCGAGTTGTTCTTCACTCGCGAGTCCTAAATATTGCGGTTGAACTATTGCATACTTGCGCGCCGCGTATTTAGAGTGAATGTCGAATAATTCGGCTTTACTTGCTTGGTCGACATTACTAGCTAAAACAAAGCGATTAAAGCGTAAATGATGGCATAAGTTATCCTGCACAGTAATATTATCACAACGGCTAACGGCCATCGGTTGCTCGGTTGTATTGGTTGGTTTGCGAGGTTTTAACATGATAAAATACTCCTTTGTTTGCCTAAGTATTACGTGTGCTCAAAGACTTATTTCTCAAAGCACGGCTTAAAGACAAAAACCCAATTCCGAACCAAAACATTCGGCATCATTGATCACATGAGTTTGACCTTGCTGACCATATTGATTAACAAAAACGACAGTGATCAATATGCCCTGTTCTTGTAAACCACGTAGTTCCCAGTCATATTCTCCGTCACTAGGATCAAATGGGTAAACGCCGATTGGTGTACCGTTTGGCTCAGTAATGTTTCGCACTTCTATCTTCGCGGTGTCGGCGCCTTCGACTCGCCACTTTAAGTTGAGATGTTGAAAATTATCGATGGTCGTGGCTGTTAATTGCTCGATAGCAGGGGCCGCATAGTTTTCGTTTGCTTCAGTTCTAGTGTCAAAATCAGCACCAAATGCATTGGTTGCGGTTAGCGATAAGCTAATACTCGCAGGGTCGGCAGGTAAAGAACCGCTGGCGAAGGGAAAAACCGATAAATCGAGCTGACCAGCGTCATCACCCAAGGCCACTTCAGAATAGAGTCTGGCGTTGGTAAACAGAGTGATTTCGATCTCCTCCCCCTTAACACTGGCATCGTTATTACACCCTGATTGCTTAGGCTTTCCCGTAATAACTTTCCAATAATAACGAATGATATTGTGGGTCAAAATATAAGTATCCGAGTCAATATCATAATCAAACCCAGGACTAACAGTGGCAGAAGTTGTAACAATATTAGGGATAGGGGCATCATTATTGTTGGCACCGCCGGGCATTAATTCAATTGTAATATCACCACTGCTATCATTTTTACCAATTTTGGCTGTACCTTGATAAGCTGCACCATTGGCATTAAGGCTGACTGTTAGGTCAAGGTTAGTCTCGGCAGGAATAATAAATTCTTGATCCGCACCATTGGTAATATCAACAATGATTGATCGCTTTGAGCCAGGCCCTGTACCGTCGGTTTCCGAAGATAACTCGACCCGACAATTACCGTCAAAATCACCGATAAAGGTTATCCGGATTGCCCGCGTCGCAAGACTAGCATCGGCATTCCACCAGGAAAAATGTGCCACTTGTGCCCGTAAAGCTAATGTTGTTGGTGAACGTCGTGAATGCACAACAGTGCCCTGACCTTCATTTTTCCATAACCCGGTTTGTTCCTCTAAATGCCACAGGTCAATTAAGTCATCAATCCTAATGCCACTACCATCAGGATGATTAAAAGTGTAAATAGGCAATTCAATAGTGGCCTGCACATCTGGTGCTAAGTTTAACGGCTGACCATTTTGTTCAAAATAAAACTCGGTCGTACCATAGGTAGCGATTTGCCTTACGGTATCATCGCCAGCCAAGGTACCAGCAAACTCACCGGGAAACAGCTGCAACGCATTGTCATTACTGGTATTTAGCGGAGTAACATAAGCTTGTACCGAGCCTGTTACAGGATTTCCTTGTTGATCAACCAGCGCATTAGCTGGCAAATCTAAATAAGCGCCGTCACTGGTCGATATCGTCGTTTGTTGCTCACTATCAAAAGTTGTTGGCAGATCCCGCTGCAACACTGACAGCTCAACTGAATTGATGGTGTCTTTGACCAAATCTTTAATAATTTTTACTTGATTAGTGTAACCATTAAGCCGCGTTGACAGCACTAAGGGGAATTTAACCTTGGCATAATCAACCGAAAAGCTGACGTTGCCATTCTCGTCAGTGGTTAGTTGTTCAGTAAACTCGTTGTTAGCAAGTGTTACTGGCATTGAGGCGATAGCGCGGTATTTGTGATTAATCGTTAACACGTTAATCACTGTAGCGCTGTTTTGAGTTGATTTGTCACTGCTGCTTTTTCCACATCCGGCCAGCACCATCGCGACCAGGCAGCACACATAAAAGAGGTTTAGTTGGTTGTTTCTACGTAAAATCATCATTAACTCCTTAGCAGGAATTTCATTGCGTTAATTATTTATCGCCATGTTTAGCTCGCTTCATTTATAATCAAAATTACTGCGCCGCGCGTACCCAATTATTGGTATGTTATGTATTTCAGGTTTGGATTAATCTGTAGTGAGGGTAATGCTAAGGGCAAAAAAATGACAAAAACAACGATTACCTTGGTTGAAGATGACAACGAAGTTCGTCACTATTTAATTGATATTATTGGTCAAAGCAATGAGTTGACTTTACTCGATGCGGCGAATAATTTAAGCGATGCCAGCCATGCATTAACACAACATCGACCCGACGTGTTGCTGGTTGATTTAGGGTTACCAGACGGTTCGGGCGTTGATTTAATTAAGCAGATCCACCAAAACAGATTAGACACGTTAGCCATGGTTATTTCAGGATTTTCAGACGAACGTACCGTGTTTGAAGCTCTTGAAGCTGGCGCCCAAGGTTATATTCTTAAACATGATAATAGCCAAAAAATACTAGAAGCAATAACATTAATGCTCGCAGGCGGCTCCCCCATTAGCCCCTTAATTGCGCGACTGATGTTAAAGCGATTCACTCAAGCATCAACGACTAGCCTACAATTAAAACCCGAATTAATTGAGCCACTAACCAAGCGCCAAGAAAAAATACTGCTGTTTGTCAGCCAAGGATTTTCATCGCAAGAAATTGCTGAAAAATTAAGTATTTCCTATCACACAGTGACCACTCACATTAAAAACATTTATGGAAAACTGCAGGTAAATAGTCGTGCTGAAGCCATTTTTGAAGCGCATAAACTCGGTTTATTGAAATAAACCTCGACCTGCTTGCGGCAACGATAATCCACACTATGCTTACATAAAAGTCTGAACCTCTCTTTTGTACGATCGGTGGTATAGCAAATGTGTAGTCAACAAAAACAAATAATGACACTTTCCCTGCTGATGCTATTTTTAGCGGCGCTAAGCTATTTAATTTTTTTCCGTCCCGTTGTCTTTTTTACCCCACCTGCGAACGGCGTTATCGACAGTATTAAAGTTAGCGGCCATCAAGCGCATCAACCAAGTGAGCTAAAATTAGCTCACTGGCAACAGCAAACCTTACCGGACGATTGGTCACAATCGACAAAGAAAGCGAAACAATACTGGTATCGGCATGATTTAGAGCTATTGCAGCTGCCACGCCAAACCATGGCTGTCTACTTACCTAAAATCAGTCAAAATGTCGCGGTTTATATTAACGGCATTTGGGTAGGCCAGAGTGGATCCTTTAAAACTCCGATCGCAAGGAATCATAATTTACCGCAATTATTTGCTTTTTCTTCTAAATTACTGACGCTAGGTTCTAATCATATCCACTTTAAAGTCGCTGCTGCGACACCAACACAAGGCTTGATTGATCGGATCTATTTCGCACCTTATCAAGATTTGGTGAGTGCCTACCGATATAAAAAACGCATTAGAGTTGATCTCATTATCTGGTTAACCGGGGCAATGTTAGTAATGGCTGTCGTATTGGCTGGTATTTGGTGTTACCGACGTCATGATTTCATCTATGCCATTTTCGCTATGGCGCTGTTTTTTTGGTCGGTGCATAACCTCAATCTGTTTATTGTTGAGATCCCGATGAGCAGTCAACACTGGCAAGCATTAAATATGCTAACGCTGGGCTGGACTATCGCGTTAATGCCAATTTTTGGCCACCACTATTTGGGGCAACCACGGCCGAAAACAGACCGATTTTTATGCCTATATTGCGTGGCTGGTTTATTGCTATTTTTGGCAACCAATAACCAGCAGCTCTTTTTTTATGGTTACTTGGTCTGGTATAGCTTCTTAATCTTCTTTGGCCTTTATGCAACACACTTTTTAGTGAGCATGTATCTACGCCAAGCCAATAACGATGCTTTTTATATTCTGCTTGCTTGCACCACCATGTTAGTGTGTGGCCTGCATGATATTTTGGTGGTTAATCGGCTATGGTCGCGCTTTGATGGTTTGATCATTCAATATAGCGCTATTCCAACGGTCATTATTTTCAGCTGGTTTTTAATTCGCCGCTTTATTAACTCATTAAATACTGCCGAGCGATTAAGTAAAAACTTACATCAACAAGTCAGGCAAAAACAACAACAATTAGAAAGCCAATACGAGAGCCTTTACCTCACCCAAAAAAAACTGGTGCTGCTTCAAGAGCGTGAACGCATGATGCGTGATATGCACGACGGCATAGGGGGTCAACTGGTTGCACTCGCCAGTTTTTTCAATCAGCGCAATGACGATTTTTTTATCCAAGCACAGCAAAAAATTCGTGGCTGTATTAATGATCTGCACATGGTAATTGATTCTTTAGATCCGTTAATGAACAATTTACCAACCTTGCTTGGCACCATGAGACTACGTTGGGCTGAACAACTAAAAAGCGCCAATATTACGCTCGATTGGCACATCAGTGACCTGCCCGAATCTGCAGATTTTAGTTCGCAACACAGCTTGCATATCATGCGGACGTTACAAGAAGTTATCACCAACGCAATCAAACACTCAGGCACCACTACAATTACAGTAGCGACCGGCATTGACGATCCTCAGCATGTATTTATCAAGATAACTGACTATGGGCAAGGCTTAGGCAATATCCACAGTGGCGGTCGTGGTTTTAAGAATATGGCATGGCGTATGAGCCAGATTAATGGCTCGCTTAAAATGAGTTCATCCGATCAGGGGACTGAAATCTGCTTAATACTGCAGCAAATACCAGTTCAAGGTTGAAGTAGCTTCTGTAAATAGCGAATCCCCACCTCTATTCGTCACATCATTGCCTTAACGACTGAGACCAAAGTATCACGTGCAACGTACTGATAGTTATAACCTAATTCCTAATTCCACCTTAAACTTTAATGTAGCGGACAACTATGTCATCGCAATTGGCACGACATAATCATCACGCAGCTTAGACCTTTATTTATTGTGCAGCCGTCAAAGGTATTCATAATAATTTAACCACCCCTTTAATTCAGTAAGCTATTTATCGAGCCAACTTAGGGGTAACCCCAGGTTATTATGGCGTACTATTAGATATTTCATAAATAGCAAAGGCTGATATTTTAGGGTTTTGAATACTCCCATTTAGCTGGATAGTCAGATAACCATCGTTAACTTCAACGGTATAAGTCAATGTCAACGCAGTATAACCTCCTCCAGATTTAGTGAAAACATCCAAATTATTTTCAACGTGTTTACCTTCAATAAATATATCAAATACCCGCGCGTTGGCAGCCATAGTGCCAGAATAGATCTCTGCCATTTCAAGTTCGACAAGGTAGCTGCCATTTTCCAGAGGAATATTATAGATTAATTGTCCGGGGCTCCATCGTTCCGATTGATATAAATAGCCATCTAGTGTGCTAGATATATCATGTGCCACATTATAAGTTCTGCTGTTAGAGAAATATTGGTCGTTTTGATAAGTCACGCCATTTGAGGCGGTAAATGTTTGCCCCCCAGCGTTAATAGCTGTGACTAAGATAGGTTTTCCTGGCGTTAGCTCTTTTAGATAACTCACGATAGCATCAACATCAGTCTCACCAATATTCACATTGTCATGTGCTAAAATTGCGGCTTTGATAGTGCTAGCAGAACCGTTGTGTAAGTATGGGGCTGTTGCTGGCAAATCTAATAAAGTCGGAGTATCTATCCCCTGTAAGCTTTGTGCTAAACGAAAACCACTAGCAAAATTTATTGTACCAATGTCATGACGAATTCCGCTATTTGAGTCGGTAAAATTAGCACCGGCATGGCAAGACTGGCAGTTGGTTTGCTCAAAAATCATTTTACCGTTAGCAGCATCGACAGATAAATCACTTTCTGGTGTGTTAAAACCGGCGGGTAATTTATTAAGTGAACTAACATAAGCCGCTAGTGCATCAAGATCTGAACTAAAACCTGATTTTTTGTCCCCTAAAGGTTGTGATCGAGTTCCACTGTGAAAATTACTATCACTCATCAGTCCGGTCCCACTCGCTAAACTGCGGATTTGTCCTTCAAAGTCCTGTATTTCATCAAAGTTACCTGTCCAATGGAGTAAGCCATGAGCCATTCCTCCTTTGCCTAGCAACGAGATAGTATTGCGTAAGCCTTCGCCCATCCCAGTTAAATCCCAAACTCGACCATCATGCCCCCCTTCATTGTGGCATGAGGCACAGCTCATATACTTATCAGTGGCAAGTCGTTCGTCTGCGGCGTCATAAAATAACTGCTTTCCTTTGAAGTGTATCGCCGATAAACGTTCATTTTCCACCAAGGCTACAGTCGCGTCTAAAGACGCTTCGGCTGACACATTAGTTAATATATCAACGATGCTAAAAACACTTAAACTGCGATCCATAAAGTTATGCACATAAAGTATAGTGCCGTCATTCGATATCGCGATCCCCTGTGGTGCTCGTCCAACATTCAAGCGCCCGACTGTGTAACCTTGTTTAATATTATAGACTTCAACCTCACGACTGGTTTCCAGTGCGACGAATAGGTAATGGTTATCACCGCTGATAGCCGCCCCAGTAGCAAGGCTAGAATTATCATGATCAAGACGAGCGCCCGGATTAGCACTAAATGTATTCAGATTAATAACTGAGGTGGCAGCACGCACCGTATGCTCAAAATCCATTCCGATCCCGGCACTTGCCCTTAACTCACCAGCGGCAACATTGTCTTGTTTTGACGGCACATACATAAATGCACCATCAGTCGATAATACCGGTGCATTTAGATAATTTGGCACTCCAGGCCCGCTACTTTCAGTTTCAGAGGCGGTATCAAAGCCCAATGTTACGGTCCTAATTAAGCTCATCGTTGTTGTACCAACAACCCATACTTGGCCACCACCGACCTCAACATTAACTGACGCTGTCGCCTCTCCTGTCAATGGCGGTGTGATATAACGGCTAAGATAAAGCAATTTACCATCTTCGCTTAACGCTAGGTGACGCGTGAGACCCTGACCTTGATATTGCGCTATTTTTTTATCATCCAAAGCGGAGCGTTTTTCCACCATAGATAATGCTTCCAGTGTCACATAATAGGTATTGCTATTGGCTGCAAATATAACGCTATGATTTTGACTGCCGGGTTGCAGCATTACCGTACGAATAACTTGCAACGTATTAGTGTCTATTACCGTTAGAGTAGCATCAGCTTTATTACTAACATAAACCTCATCGCGCAGTGGTGCTTTGGCTAGCGACCATGGATTTTTACCAACATCAATCTTAGCAACGACTTGATTATTAGCTGCATTCACTACTGTAACACTGTTGTTATCCGGATTAACGTTCCAAATTCTTTCCCCTGCGACATTTGGTTCTATAATCACCGTTGTTGAACTCGTTGATGCAAACCGCTTAGCTACTACCTGCAATGCTGGGTCAAGAGGATAAGCGTCGCCATTATCACCTACACCATCACCATCACTATCTTTAGTTTCTTTGGCATTTGTCGGGAAGGCATCACCATTATCACCCACGCCGTCATGATCGGAATCTTTACTCTCATTGGGGTCATCAGGAAATACATCGTCGTGGTCGGGCACCCCGTCGCCATCACGATCGCCATCAACGGCTTTCACCTTATAAATAGCAAATGCAGAAATTTTGGGGTTTTGGATGATATTTTTTAATGCGAGACTAAACGTGCCGTCGCTGACTTCGACTTCAAAAGATAAATGCAACGCTTTGTTGCCGCCACCGGCGGTGCTAAAGATATCTAAATTATCTGCGACTAGTTCGTTTTCTAAAAAAATATCAAAGACTCTCAAGCCTTTACCCATCGCACCAGGCCATAGTTCGGCCAGTTCAATATCAATAATATAATCGCCGTTATCTACCGGAATATCATAAATAAGAGATCCTTGAACCCAGCGCTCGGTCTGGTAAAGTAGATCGTCAGAGCTGTTGCTTATGCTCGCGGTATAACTCGCATTATGACCATTAGAAAAATCATCAAGTTCATAAGTTAGGCCTACCGATGAATGATAGGCTGGGCCACCGGCATTTACGGCCTTAACTAATGCGCCTTTATTGCCACCCTCGACTTGAGCGCGAACGACCTGAACCGTAGCGCCAACCGAAGGCACCCCGTTAGCATTCATCGCGAACATCCAGTAATAACCAGGGATCACCACATTAGGGTTGTCAGTGAGCTTCACCTCGTAAAGGTTATTTTCATTACTGGTTATGGTTAACGGGATGAAACGTTGATCAGAATTAATCGAATGAGTGGTTCCTGCTAATCGGATCATATTAAACTGAGTAACGCCATTGCTAGCGTCAACAGTGAAAGATGCACCTGCTGTTGTTTGAGTCACTGTTGAATTGATAACGGGCCTCTGAGCCTCTGAGCCATCAACATTAAAGAAATACGCAGGTTTAAAGAACTGTGCATCTTGATGATTAGCAGCACAGTTCCCACACAAGCCCCCACCTGCAGTAAATACTCGGCCATCCTTCATCAGCAAAGCCACTGAATGATAATTTCGGGGCACCTCAAGGGGATTTTGTTCTGTCCAGAGTTCAGTCGTTGGATCCCAAATTTCTGGGATAAATTGACTGCCTTCGTCATTAAATAGTTTGGCACTAGCAGTTCCTCCGATCATCATGACGTGTCCGTTCGGAAGTACAACGCTTGAACTAAACGTGCGCTTGTATGCCATTGCGGTTGTCTGCTGGACCAGTGGCGTTGGTCCATTTAAATCAACGGTAAAAGCACCATTAGACGAAGGTATTGCGAGTGTAGGATCGTTACCACCAGTTACTAACAGCTTACCAATATCGTACATCACAGCGCTGCCAAAATGGCGATTTTGATCAGGTGTCCCTTGTTCCGTCAAGCGCTGACCAAGTGTCGTCGTTGCACCTAATGGCTCATTCAAATCAAACCAATGCATGGTTTTGGTAGGCCCAGAGTGAAAAACTTTACCATTTGGTGCGACGTGCATAAACGCATACCACTGCATGTCGGTGCTACCATTGCCAGATTGATGGGCATTGGCATGCTGTAACTCCGACAATAACGTAGTCATGCTTGCTCCTGTAGTGTTGAGCCACTCACCTCCTGGTGTAAATACTTCAGATGTCGTTGCTGCATGCTTAGCAAAAGTTGAAAAGGTTCGGTTATCGGGCAATTGAACATTGGTCGGGTACCACCGACTCACGGTAAGATCCGGTTCGCGCAACCACTCTTCACTATCAAGCGAAAAACGACTAACAGTTTTAATATGGGGGTGACCTCCAGCGACCAAAACTGAGCCATCTTCTTGAAGACTAATTCCTGGGCAAAACATATTATGATCGGCTAAATTTTTTTGACTAAATTCGTTAGTTGCTGGATTATAGATTGATGCATTAGTAAACTGTGTATTATTGCTATCTGCGGGGGAACTTGAAGACCACGTTAACAACCGACCATCAGGAAAATTTGCTGCCGAAACAGCTATTAATGGCCATGGCATCACCGGGCTCCACTGCCCTGCTATATAACTTGGTTTATTAGCTATCTGCGATGGTAACTTTGCCGATATTGTCTGCCCTAACAATTCAAAATGCTCTAAATTGTCAATTCCATCGCTCTGCCCTTGGGCAGCAAACAATTCAAGGTTAGCGTAACCTTGCGCTTCAAAATAATTAACCTCAAAGTTATGCTCTCCCACCGCTAACTCAACACTACCATATGTCGCGTGTGTCGCATGTGTCGAGTTATCATAAATAACGGTCTCACCATCTATAATTAGCTGCGAGCCATCGTCAGCATTTAACGCAAAAGTATATATCGCCTCTTCGGTAATAGTAATTGTGCCGCTAAATCGTACCGCAAAGTGGTTATCGAAAGGAAAAATAGCGTCTTGCCCTATCTGGCCGCTAACATCGCCATCACCGAGATTAATATGCTCATATTGTTGCCTTACCACGGCAGTACCGGAACTGGGGTTATTTAATAAGGAATTTGCAGCAGCCAAAGATATAACGCTGCCACCGCTTTTTACAAATAACGCATTCATTGCATAAGTATTAAATGTAAAGCCGAATAAAATAATTACACCCATTAACCATCTAAAATTTAAATTAACTTTCATCCCAGTCCCAATTGCTAAGGTAAGTGTGGCCTATACAACGCCCATAACGGCTTTATAAGCACGATAACCACCTACATAAAAATATTTACGTTGATAAATAATTACAACAATAGCTACTGCAATGAAAGGCGATTGCAAGCATAAATCTCAACGCGATGATTAAGTTATAGACCAAAATTTGTGAATGTACAGTTCCCCCCAATAACTGCGAAACTGTGCTGACTGTGCTGACTTTCCATAAAAATTGGCGGTTTACTTATGAAAAACACATACAGAATTTTAACTAATCATTGTTTATTACTTGCACAGCAAAAAATACTGTATATACTGACAGTCAACTGTATGAAATAACAGTCTAAAAATGCTTAATAATAATAGCTAAGTGACAAAGCTAGGCAAGTGAAGTTAAGTGCTAGTGTTGACTAAAAGGTAACATAATGAAAAAACTAACGAACCGACAGGCCGAAATACTGCAACTGGTTAAAGACAATATTTCATTAACTGGCATGCCTCCAACTCGCGCCGAAATAGCCAAGCAATTAGGTTTCAAATCAGCCAATGCGGCCGAAGAACACCTTAAAGCGTTAGCAAAAAAAGGCGCGATCGAGATAATCCCAGGCACCTCACGCGGCATTAGAGTCGTTAGCTCTAATGATGAAAGTATTGAAGAAAGTGGCTTACCCCTGATTGGTCGTGTCGCTGCCGGCGAGCCTATTTTGGCTCAGGAACATATCGAATGCCATTACAAGGTTGACCCCAACATGTTTAAACCTCAAGCCGATTACTTGCTACGAGTAAATGGCATGAGCATGAAAGACATTGGCATTATGGATGGCGACCTATTAGCCGTACACAAAACGACACAAGCCAGAGACGGTCAAGTTGTAATAGCTCGGGTTGACGACGATGTAACGGTTAAACGTTTCGAGCATCAAGGTAAAAAGATTATTCTGCATGCTGAAAATCCTGAGTTTGCACCGATTGAGGTTGATTTAGAATTTCAATCGCTAGAAATAGAAGGCTTAGCTGTAGGGATCATTCGAAACGGAGACTGGCAATGAAATCACTGTATTTAAACAACAACATTCAGCATTCAAGTCAGGCCCGAGCTATTAGCTCGGGCAACACCTCCCACGATTTAGCATTGCCCTTAGGGGGTTGGAAAACCCAAGTTATTAATGAGCTTGTCAGCGATGAGCAGCAAATTAATCCATTGACTGTGCTAGGACCAACGTTAGCAACATTGAGCCAACAAGGGCGCTGGATTGTATTAATTGGCGCGCAAAAAAATGAGATAAAACAGCTGCTATCTGAATATGGCATTGCAAGTAATAAGGTTTTGCTCGTGCACCCAAAAGATCAAATTGATGCGTTGTGGGCCATGGAGCAAGCATTAATGTCTGGAACCAGCAGTGCTGTGTTAGGTTGGCCGGGTGCTATCGATGAGCGAGATATTAGGCGGTTACAAATTGCGGCTAAACGCTCGCAAGCACTAGCGTTCGTTTTTAAACAAGCGAGCTGCCACACAACTGACCAGTCATGTCAGCAATTAAGTTTAAACAAGATTAAACATTTCATTCATTAATCGATTATTCAACGCCGCGGCAAAGGCTTGGTGAGTAAAGTTAAGCTTCTTCCCACTCCGCTTGTGGTTGCTTAAGCTTGATTAAATTATTAACCTCTCTAACGAATACGACCTGCGCTTTTGTTGCATTGGTTGGGCTACACAGCCGTCCTTGCTCAAAAATGAAGACTCCTAATTCGAGTACTTCTAAACTGCCTTCAAAAAATATTTTGATGTATTTTACAATTTGATTGAGTGAGTTGCTCGTAAATTTTTTCATAGTATCCATACCATACATTAACTGTAATATCGTTTGACGCTAGAACTAAAAATTAGTTCAGTTGTACACTTAAAATTTTTAAAATGTTGCAGCGCTACGTGATGCCTGATCGTAAAATCCAGACAAAGCTCTTAGCGAACTGGCAATGTCAGAAATTTGTTGGTCCGACAAATTCAGCTCTTTGAGAGATTCAATTAAACAACGCTCTCTAACCGCTTTGTAGCTTTCACAAAAGTCCCAGCCAGCAGGGAGTGGCCGATAGTAAGTTTCTTTACCACGGCGTTCGCCAGTAATAAGCGCTAGTTTCACTAACTTGCGTAAGCTGTAGGCAACGTTATGACTGTCTTCTAGATTCAAAGCAAAACAAATATCCGTTAAATTTTTTGCCCGATCACGATGGGCAATATGATGGATCACCTGAATATCTAATACGCCTATTTCTAACATGCCTGTTGCCTTAGCGCAGTGAGACATCCAGCGTAAAAAAGCATTATTAACCACAGTTAAGCCATACTCAAATTCACTAAGAACAGGACGCTGTTCAGAAACGAGATGCGAAGATGACACAATTCCATTGTTGTCCGAAGTCGACATAACTCCTCCCAAGGTAGGTAAATATCAGGCGTGCATAATACACGATGCCAATTAATAATCCTAGATGATATAGGCTTTAAACCTTTTCGCGAAAACCGAATAAAGTGAGATTATTCATGCCTGAATATTACAAAAAGCACTGTATCAATATTCGCTTTATAATCATCTTGTTGAATAGCTAACATCCTGTTAAATTTGTCGATTAGTATTTACTAATACCATTTGCATTAATAAAACACAGTAAATCCATAACCTTGTTCTTTTATACCTTTAAGGCGTCGTAGCGAAGTGAAAAGCACCAAAGTGAAAAATAATCTCCCAACATCACAACCTGTGAGCATAACCACCGAAGGCAAGCAGCTTCTTACGCTTGCTGGGCCAGCAATTTTAGCCCAATTTGCGCAAATGTCGATGGGAGTAATTGATACCGTTATGGCGGGACAACATAGCGCGAATGCGTTAGCTGCTGTTGCGATTGGGGTCAGCTTATTTAATCCTATCAGTATCTTTATTGTTGGGATTTTTTTAGCGCTAAGTCCAATTATTGCCCATTATCACGGCCAAGATAATCAGCAAGGCATTAAACAAACCTTTCAAACCGGGCTAATTCTTGGTGTGGTGCTTGCCTTCCCCTGCGGCGTTTTACTGTATTTATTAGAGCCGGTGATGCTATTTATTGGCATAACTGAAGATATCATTCCTTTAGCCAACGGCTACTTACAAGCACTAGCCTGGGGCCTAATCCCACTTTTTTGTTTTTTCGCAATGCGATTTTGCAACGAAGGCATGTTTGCAACCAATGCCATTATGTATATCTCATTAGCGGCTCTGCCTTTTAATATCTTATTTAATAACTGGTTTATCAATGGTGGTCTTGGCGTCCCTAGCATGGGTGCGGTTGGTGTCGGCTGGGCTACGATAACGGTTTGGACCCTAATGGCCTGCTGTATATTTTGTTACACCGTATATGCTCGTCGTTATCAAGGCTATCACATGTTTAGCCGCTGGTTAAAACCTAGTTATGATAACTTTAGTGAAATTTTTAAACTTGGTATCCCAATGGGGCTAGCACTAGGTATGGAAGTCGCCTTGTTTGGTGCCGTCGGTTTAATGATTGGTCGTTACACTGTACCTGATATTGCTGGTCATCAAGTCGCATTAAATATCGCGTCATTAGCCTTTACCCTTTCTCTTGGATTATCTGTTGCCGTTACGGCACGAGTTGGCTTTCATTCTGGTCAAGGTAACGCGATTAGGGCCAAGAATACCGGAATGCTGGGCATTGGTTTTGGGATGATTATAGCTCTGTTTACGGCGTCGATCATGCTGGCATTTTCAAGCCAGCTAACAGCAGTATTCACCTCTGATCCACAAGTAACAACGGTTGCATTGCAGTTGATTTTTTTAGCGGCAATCTTTCAGATTTCAGATGGGATCCAAGTCAACGCCAACGGCGCATTACGCGGAATGAAAGACACAAAAATACCAATGTATATCTGCACTTTTGCCTATTGGGTCGTTGGTTTTCCGATTGGTTACGTCTTGGCGGAATATTTCGATATGGGGGTCTCTGGCTACTGGATAGCAATTATTACCGGCTTAACACTGGCAGCTATTTTACTGGCATTACGTTTTATAAAAATAAGCTCAGCAAGTTGTAAATAAACACGGGGCCTAATTTAACACCGTGCTTGGCTTTATCAGTTGAAAAAACACGGGGCCTAATTTAACACCGTGCTCGGCTTTATCAGTTTAAAAAACACGGGCATAATTTAACACCGTGCTCGGCTTTATCAGTTTAAAAAACACGGGCCTAATTTAACACCGTGCTCGGCTTTATCAGTTTAAAAAACACGGGCCTAATTTAACACCGTGCTCGGCTTTATCAGTTTAAAAAACACGGGGCCTAATATGGCCCCGTGTTTTTCTTTAACTAAGTAAGCCGGCGGGTTAATTGCCGTGGGCTATCGCTAATTGATAGTTAGTTAGCGCGCCATTGTTTTCACCCAACTGATGTTGGACAAAGGCTAGGTTCTGATAAAGCTCTCGTGATGGTGCAATCGCAATAGCGGTGTTAAACCACTCTTGGGCTTTTTCCCAATGCTCGGCTTTCATTGATAAGCGCCCTGCAATATCAAAGGTAACTACTTCATCAGGATGTTGTCGGGTTAATAATGCGACATCTTCCGTGATCGCCTCAGCATCATCTTTATCAACAGCAGTTAGCACCATTAATAAAGGGACGTGAACGCGCTTACGCAATCGCTTAAATAGCTCAGATTCAACTTTTTTAAAGCCGCCATGCTCAATGGACAGTTGAGCGAAATCAGTAAAAATATCAATGTCGCTGCGTAACTTACGATTTAAACCACCGTAATAGGCCTTAAGTTGATCAACTCCTTGCTCTGCTGCAGTTTGCAGTAACCCGCGATGACATTGCACTAATAATTGTTGTGATTTGTCAGCGTCAATTATGCCGTGCTTTTTTAATCCGGCCAGTTGCGGCAACAGTAAATCCCAGCAGTTTAATTTCAAATAAACCAAATGGGCATAACGTAAGATCGCTTTTTGACTCAGGGTTACTTCGCTCTGCTCTTTTAGCCAAACTAAAGCTTCGTCAAATTCATCGGCATCGATATGCAGCTTTAAGCGGGTTGTTTGCACCGCCAACTTGCCACCCTTTAGCTCATCTGCTCGTTCTAAATACTGATCACGTTGCTCGCTTTTACCTTGACGTTGAGCTGCCTGAGCCGCCGTTAGGTAGTTTAGTAAAGGCTTGTCACTAAGCTGAGCGTTGCGCGCGCTATTTTGTTCAGCTAAAAGATATTCACCTTGAGCCAAATCAAGCACACTGGCTAAGGTTTTTTCACGAGCAACACGTTGGCGCCGCCAACCAAACCAGTTACGAGTGCGGCCCCAGAAAGTTAATGTGTTAACTAACAGCCATTCAAACAATTGTAATAAGGCGTAGAAAACAAGGATAAGCATCACCATTACTACAACACTTGTTTCAACCGTCCAATCGTTGACAGCAATCAGAACATAGCCTTTTTGATCAATTAACATCGGCCCAACTAATAAGCCAGCGAAAACAATCAGTACTAATATTAGTAATCTGATCATTGTTAACCTCTCTTATTCGTTGGTGCAGCGATACTGCGACGTGACAATTCAAGGTATAACAGGTCACTGGTATTAAATTTTTGTGGATATTTAACACTAATTTTTAACTGTTGCAGCTGAGCAAACTCTTTAAGCATAAACTCGGTAGTGCTGTCGCTACGGTCGTAAAATTGCATCACCCAGCGGGTAGCTAACTCAATTGAATGTTCAAATGCATCTTGCTGATGGCGATATAACGCCAGCTGCGATTGCACCAATTTACCCTTGAGGTTTTCTTCTAAGTACCATTGTTGCTTCGGTGACATTAACGGTTCAATAGTGCCACTGCGACGTCGTACCGTGATGAAACCTTCAAGAAAAGAGTCCCAGGTTTTAGCGATGTTCTCTTTCCAATCCGCGGGCGACTTTGACAAGCTACCGTCATCATTAGTTAGCGCTTCGGGTACTTTAATATTATTTAGCTTTAAGTTGTCGACCTGGCTTATTAAGCCATCAATTCGCAGGGCAATAGATTCAGTTTGATCCGTTGGCAATGCTTGCAAGGCTGCAATGTCTTTAGCGAGTGCCTTACGTAAAGCCAATAATGACGGGTCATTCATTTCGGCAATGCGTAAATCAGCAGTGGCAAGTAATGAGCTAGCGGTTTGCTGGTCTTTTTCTAACCATAGCTTGCGCCCTGCCAGTCGAACTAAATAATTAGCTTCGGCTAACAGCCAGTCATTAGGGCGTCGCCCTGACAGATCAAGCAACTTGTCTTGTAACAGAGCAACGTTCTTGTCCGATACTGAAACTTGAGTCGATAATGCTTGAACCTGTTGTTCGGCACTATTGAGTTGACCATTAATGGCGGCTCTCGTTTTATCGCGCTCTTGCAACTGTGAGGTTGACAATTTCGTTACGCTATCACTATTTGCTATTAGCTTAGAGTTGAGTTGCTGGTAAAAGTAATAACCACCAGCCCCTAGTAGAAAGACTAATATTATCGCAATAATAGCAATCACATTACTGTTTTTTTGTTCCAAAACTTGAGCGTGCGGCTGTGATGCTGAGCTAGGCCCATTGGATTTCGCCTTAGATTCTGGCTTAATCTCTGCTGCTTTATTGGTCGCTCGCTCAGTTTTAGCTAATGGCTTATCGCCGGATGAAAGCTCTTTTTTAACTGAAGACTTTTCATTGGCTGAGGGCAGTTCATTAGCTGCGGGATCTTCCTTGGCTGATGATGTTTTCGTAGCCGAGGGCTGCTCTTCAACTGAAAGTTTTTCGCTTGTTGAGGGCTTTTTAATCGTTGAGGACTCTTTAATAGCTGAAGACCCCTCTAACGTTGAGGACTCTTTATCAACAGATGGCGGCTTCATGACTGGAGAGTCAGCTTGTCCCGAGGACTGGTTTTTAGCTGACGAAGCTTGCTTGACTGAGCTTTGAGCGCTGTTGTCAGCAGTATCTGGGGTGCTTTTTGACTCAGCAGATCCCTTTGATCCAGTAATATCATTAGATTCAGATTTTGATGACTCAGCTGATACGCTCGATAAATTTTTATCAGCGCTTTCGGTCTTTGTCACTTGCTCTTTAGTTTTTCGTCCACTGTTTTTTTTCATTAATTATTGCTCTATTGTCATTAATGTTTGTGAAATTGCTTTATTTGAGGCACCTGCGGCGACAAAGCAACGACTAAATCCTCTCTCTTGCGCCAAAATTGCTACCCGCTCACTAGGCACAACTATATTAAGACCAACTAACCACTGCTGATCGATAGTGCTTACTAAGGTTAACAGGTTTTTCAAGATTTCACCGCTAGTTACTACTATGGTCTTAACATTATGATTTTTCCAGCTTTGAATCAAATATTCAGGATCATACTTTATCGGTTCTCGGCGATACAATTGGCAATATTCAACCTGAGCACCGCGTAAGGATAGTTGCCGAGCCAAGGTCTCTCGTCCGCCAACACCACGTAAAATCAAAACTTTGCGGCCAGACACCTGCTGCAAACCCGGCTCGGTTAGCAAACTTTCGGAAATAGGTTGGCTTGGTGAGATTGCATCGATTCCTGCGTTAGCCATCATGCGCTGAGTGGCTTTACCAATGGCGTAATACTTAAATTCTTGAGGCCAGACGTTAATAACTTTAGTCGCATAAGTCACGGCGTGAGCGCTCACAGCAATAATTATGTCGCTCGTTCGCAGTTGATTGATTTGTACTTGCAGTTGTGGAGTAGCAATTGGCGCGATTTCGACCATCGGGCAACTTACAGTTTCAAACTGTAGCGTTGCAAGAGTCTGCGCCAATTCTTTATTTTTAGGCTCAGGGCGAGTAAGCAACACTCGCCCGATATCGATCGGCGTTTTACTGATCGGCATACACTTTTTGCAATACTTCTCGGGCACCACTGTCGAGCAACTTATCAGCTAATATAATCGCCTGTGCTTGTGCATCGGCTAGCGGGCCTCGCACTTCTTCTTTTAGCATTATGCTACCGTCGGGGCTTCCTACTATGGCTCGCAACCAAAATTGATCATTTTCGATTATACAGTAACTACCAATAGGCACCTGACAACCACCTTCTAGGCGTTTGTTTAACGCGCGCTCAGCCAATACTCGTAAGCGGGTTTCTTGATGCTCTAACGGTGCTAGCAACGCTTGAATTCGTTGATCCCCTTCGCGGCACTCAATGCCTACCGCGCCTTGACCTACCGCTGGTAGTGATTCTTCAGGTTCGATAAAGGCCGCGATCCGTTGTGGCAGTTCTAAACGCAATAAACCTGCCGCCGCTAAAATGATCGCATCGTATTCGCCTTTATCAAGTTTACCTAATCGAGTACCGACATTGCCGCGCAGGTCTTTAATAATTAAATCAGGTCGAGCAGAACGCAGCTGACATTGACGACGTAAGCTTGACGTACCAACCACTGCACCAGCAGGTAATTGGCTGATTGAGCTATAAGTGTTCGACACAAACGCATCGCGTGGGTCTTCGCGACGACAAATCGTTTGCAACATTAAACCGGGAGGAAAATCCATCGGCAAGTCTTTCATTGAATGAACGGCAATATCAGCTCGCCCTTCAAGCATCGCAACTTCAAGTTCTTTAACAAACAAGCCCTTGCCACCAATTTTAGCTAATGGTGTATCTAAAATGATGTCACCCTTGGTGACCATGGTCACTAGCTCCACTTGCAGTCCAGGATGAAAATGCTCTAATTGTGCTTTGACAAATTCAGCTTGCCATAAGGCTAGTGGGCTTTTTCGGGTTGCGATACGTACAATTTCACCTGACATCATATTTCCAAATAGTGTTGTATTGATTTATGCCCGATCCTATCATTGCCTTAATAGTTTGTATAAGTTTGAAACCACTTTTTTTAAGTCGTTAATGATAATAATCAAATTTATGGACCGCGAGTAACTCACCCTTATTGTTCAGCACTTCAACTTGCCACAATCCTACCATTTTTGGTGTGATCGTTTTGCTCGAATAAGTACGCCAGCGCACTCCACCAACCCGTAGATTAACCCTTGCAATTTCTTCACCGTTTAACGACCATCGGTGCGTTAATGTCTGGCCGGCCTGATCCCTAATTTCATTAAATAAGAATACGATCTGTTCAGCATCACCGCTTATTCGGTTGCCCAAATCATCAACCGGTTCACGCTGAACAATGCCCGACGTTAATGTTATTCGAGTAATAGAGTCTGACAGATTAGTTTTTGCTAATTGCTTTGGCTCTAACTGGTCAGTTGTCGAACTAGCTGCCTCAGTTACTATATCTGGTGTTTGCTCTAACGGTGGAGTAACTGCTATGGCCTGGGTTGGTGCTGCAACATTTTCCTCAACTGACTCAGCAACCACTTCAACTTGCATCTCAATTGGCGATGGTACTGCGAGATCCATTGGGGCTAACTGCGGTTCTTCTATTAGCAACTGCTGGTTTGATGGCTCAACAACTTCAGGCGGAATATCAAGGTGCTGATCTGACGTAACGCTTAGTTCGTTAGCAACAACTGAATCTTGGTTGCTTCCAGACCAGTGATATCCCCCCCAAAATATCAGCGGTAATATTAATAACGCAATGAAGGATATTACTTTACGCGGATCGATTGGCGCCGGATCTAACTCTTGAGAATTTGCCACATCATTTAATTTTATTTGAATTGTTAATTTCACACTCTGATCTTCTTTAATTAATTCACTTGAATCCGCTACTATTGTACGGTGTTAATGAGCAGTTTTAAGTGGAATTTTAATAAATCTTTATTCCAGGGCGTAAAACGATTTAACTGCATCGGGTTGGTGCTTGGAGTCGAGACCCCATTGTCGGTCGATACCGCATAATCAAATTCACACTGATTAAGCGCATCTATAGTCTCCGAATTATAATCGGTTGACCATCGTCCATTTGGGTAAGCAAAGCCCTTAATAGGCACCCCAAGCCACTCAGTTAGCTTTTGTTGGCTTTGGGTTATTTGGGCTTTTTGTTCCGCTGGTTCTAATACTGCCAAAATAGGATGATCATGAGTATGAGCTGCTATTTCTATCCCTTGTTGGGCTAATTTTTTTAGTTGTATTGGTGACATCATTTTAGCGCTAGAGCTTAATTTACCATTAACTAACAATATTTGACTCACTAACTGTAAACGCTGTTGATAGGGAGTGTATTTGACCTTTTTAATCACTTTATCGACCAATAAGCGCCGCTGGATTAAACTATGAGCCTCACAAATCCCCAAATCTATTAAGCTTAAGTCGAATTTAATTCGCGCGGGATCTGAAATTAAATCGATGAGGTTATCATTCCACATATTGCTGCCTTCACTAAATTTAGTCGCGACAAAAATAGTGGCCGGTAAAGCTAACTCTTTTAAGATCGGCGCCGCAATAGAAAAGTTATTTAAGTAACCATCGTCAAAGGTAATGCAAATGCTGTTGGCTGGTAATTTTGACTGCGCTAGCAATTTTACCGCATCACTCAAGGCGATCGGGTTGTAATATTGTTTAATCAATAACATTTGACGATAAAAATCATCTCGAGTTGGCTCGGTTGGGCGCATTGGGTCGAATGATTCGACCACTTGATGGTAAATTAAAATATTGAGTTTATTTCTTGATAATACCTTCGAGCCAAATGAAAGAGCTCGGTGGGCCAGCCGCCGAGAAATAGGGATTTTATAATGATTTTTCACGCTATTTTGAGTCATTTCATCTCATTCCAAGCCATTTCAACGCTGATGCGCTTCAAGCCACAATTCAAGTACCACTAAAATCCAAATAAGCTCACCATAGTAGCCTGAATGTTCTTGCTGGTGCATAGTGATAGCTCGTTCAATAAACTCTTTTTTTACAATGTTGCGATCACTTAAACGCCGTAAAGTTTTAGCCACTAAGGACATTAGCTCATCACTTTGCTGCATCCAAGCACCAAAGGGCAGCCCAAAACCATGTTTGCTTTTAGTCAGCGTTTGCGGCGCTAAAAAGCTTGAAAATGCCTGCTTAAAAAAATCACGTAACTGTTGTTTTGGCAGTTTTTTCTTGGCATCTAAGGTGCAACTAAAATCAATTAACTCTTTTTCTAACAAGGGATATTTAACGCTGACACCAGCCATTTCAGCCATCTTGCCAACTTTAATTAAATCGTTATCAGCCAAGGTGAATTTCCAATCGAGAAACAACATTTTTTCAATCATGCAAGACGAGTCGGCCTGATTATAACGCGCACGCTTTTGCTCAATCGGTTGCTCGATATTAACTTGATCCAAAAAATTATCACTAAACATCTCGGTTACGGCAAAACGGTTAATAAAATTATAACTTTCTAATCGATCTGGTAAGCCTTGCTGTGCCTGCTTGATATAACTAGCCGCCTTGGTTCCTAAGGGCAACTTACCAAGCGGGGTCTGGCAAAATAATCCATTTAACATCCGCTGGATTAACGGCGGGCTATTAGTAAAGTGTTCAAATACCTTTTGCTTGGCATAACGCTCATTACCAGCGAATATCTCATCGCCACCATCTCCGGCCAACATTTGGTCAACGCCGTGCGATTTAGCGAACTTAGCACAGGCGTACGCCGCCATCGCAGATGAATTGCCAAAAGGCTCGTCAAAGTAAGCGGCTATTTGTTCAAAGTTACTGACTAACGCCTCAGGCTTTAGCTCTAATCGATGATGATCTGTCTTGAAATGCTGCGCGGTGATATTGGCATATTTTGTTTCGTCATAAGCTTTTTCGGCAAAGCCTATCGAAAAGGTTTTGGCATGCCCCTGCTCTGTTGCCAACATGCCTGCCACGGTAGAACTGTCTAATCCGCCACTTAAAAATGCGCCACAACTGGGACTAATATGACGTTTTACAGCTTGTGCGACCAAGCTGTGACATTGCTGATAAAGTTTGTCATCAGGTGCGGTACTGTAATTATATTGTGGCCGATAGAGTAACGTTGAACGATGAAAACCTTGCGCATTGAAGCGCACTTGATGCCCAGCTTCTACTTTATAAACATCTTGATAAATGGTGGTTGGTGCTGGGATGCAATGAAAGTAACAGTAATTAAAAATCCCTTGTGGGTTGAGCTCAAACTGCTCAGGTGACATCGCCGCTAAACTTGTCGCAACTGATAAACCGCCCTGATTATAATGGTAATACAACGCAACAGAACCGACATGATCGGTAATTAAAAAACACTGGCCAGACTTTTTATCGATAATAACCGCACTAAAAAATCCAGCGATGTTGTGATAAAAAAGCTCGGCATCATGTTCGACGGCATTTAATAAACATTTGGCGGCACTTATGTCGTGACTAACCACTTGCTGATAAGCCCTAACGGTACCAAATACCACCACGGTATAACGCTCACTTTCCGCTTGAGTCAGTGTGTTATCACATGCAATAGTTATTTGCTGTTGCAGCCATGGCAACACCACTTGGTCCGTATTAACATCAGTATTGTTATTTATTGTTGTTGTTTGCATTCCTTGTCTCAACTTTTATCCATCATTTTTAAGGCACCAGTCCATAGGAAGGTCATAGATTGTTATTAATGACTCGACTTAATAACTGCTCGAATCTTACCGCCTGACTTTGCCGAGAATATTGCTCTATTTTCGTCGCTGCTAACCCAACAAAACCGCCATTAAACAGCTGACTAACAAAGCTTAGCAATGCCTGTGCTATTTGTTCCTGATTATTTAACGGTGCAATACTTGAAATACCAACCTGTTGTAATAGTAGACCAGTATCACCATCTCGGGGCATTAAACCCAAAATTGGTTTATTCACTTTAATATACTCATAAGCTTTGGCTGGTATTTGAAAGTCACAGTTATCAGCCTGAAGCAATAACAATCCATCAACAGTGAACATCTCTTGCAGCGCATCTTGATAAGGGATCGCAGGCTCTAAAAACACCATATCCGCAATATCGAGCTCTGTGATTATTGCTTGATATAAATGGTCGTGACCGGTCGCTCGCAAGCGAAAAATTAACATATTTGCATCGAGCAGCTTCGCCTGTTTTAGTTGAGCTATCGCGGCAAATAGTTGACTTGGATCTCGCTCGCTCGGATAAATAACCCCACTATGTAACAACACATAGGGTAACCCAAGCTCCTTATATTGCGGTTTGGCTTGCACCTCTTGCTCAATTTTATCGAGGATAACCTTATCGTAGCCATTATTGATTAGTTGCCAAAATTCCTTATTGGTTGAGCTATAGCGCTCTTGATATAAGGCTAACGCCCCTGGGGCCGTGACTATAATATGCGAACAATGAGCGACAGCTTTATTTTCGATCCATTGAAAAACTTTCTTTTTTGCGGGATCGGTCGGGTAATCATCTTGCGCCATCGGATCGCGAAAATCAGCCACCCAGGGTACCCCGGTCATTCGATGTAAAAAGTAAGCAATAAAATGAGCGGATGCAATTGGGTAAGTTGAGACAATCACCGACGGTCGTTGCTTTTTAATCGCCCTAAGACCACTGATGACCCCGCCGATGATCCAACTTTGCCAATTGTCCGGCATCGCCATCCACGAAAAATACTTGCCTTTAATACTAAAGTTTTTAGCTGCATTGCGACAAAAAGCCCGTATTACTTCAACCTCAGGCGGAATAAAATCTAATTGCTGCGGCGACCATTGCTCGTAACCCTTTAACGACGCAGTCAGCACACGTGTAGACCAACCGTTCTCGCTTAAATAGCGACTAAAGGCCAAACTACGATGCACGCCACTACTTCCTAACAAGGGTGGATAGTGGTACGCAATATAAAGAACTGACTTGTCGGTTAATTTCAAACTCATTCCCTTGATTGTTTTCACTCAATACCTGCGATTAGTTAATCGCTGGTATCTTTAAAATGCTCCAGCCTCAGCTGCTTGTTTAATTGAGCCTCGGTGAGTGTTCCCATTTTTTAAGACTATACTGAAGATAATAGTACAAATTTGAGGGAACAAAGGTGAAAATTAATCTATCAGCAGCTGCGTTAGTCTTGGCATTTTTAGTCATTCCAGCGACAGCACAGGCCGCAAGAAACTTATTAACTTGCGGAATAACGCCAGGCCAACCACTAACTAATGGTTACGGGCCATTAGACTTTACCAATCCTAAGCATCACTCTAAGTTACCGATAGTAATAGGTGCGCATTTCACCCCTGAAGTTGAGCGCTTAATAAAAGGCAGCACTGGCAGCGTTCATGGTGATATAGACTATACATTACGGGCGATCCCCAATTATCATCGCGCGCTACACGCTATTGCGAAGTACCAACGACTTGGTCGTAAAATGCATAAAAGATATTATAACGCTGAGTGTTATTTTAAACGGGCAATCTATTTACAGCCCAAAGATGACATCAGCAAAATGTTATTTGCCATTCATCTTCATATGACTGGCAAACTGAAACTGGCTAAAATTCAATATGAGCTAGCGTTGCGGATCCGCCCCGAAGGCGCCGAACTTAATTACAATTACGGCTTATTGTTAATCGACTTAAAACTATATAAAAAAGCCCAACAAGCAGCAACTATTGCTTACAGTAAAGGGTATCCACTGCAAGGACTCAAGAATAAATTAGCCAAGTATCAAGGCTAAATGTTATTCTTGGCGGTTAAAAATTTAACCACTGACTAAATTAACGATATCTCAATGGCTTGTAGCTCCAATTCCAACAATGCTCCGACTCCTGCTGGCAATTTTTGCTTTATATCTGAGCAACAAAGCCAGCACAGTAAAAAAATAACCGCCGAGCTATCGGCAGGCAGCCAATTGGTATTGGAGATTTTACCCTACTTACTCAGTGTCAATCATCCTGAGTTACCAGGTTATGTCAGTGGTTACCCACTAGGGAAAATAGTCAACTATCAAGCTAGGCCTCAGACCCTCGTCATTGTTAATCAGCTATTTGCCATTACCGACTGTTCTTTGATAAAGCATGACAGTATCGACGGTATTTATACGATTGGCAGCGTTGGCAGTGTGGGTCAAAGTCGTCATTCTGATTGGGATATTTGGGTCTGTTTTCCCCTTCAGATTTCTGTTAGCGAGCGGCAATATCTGGCTGACAAGTGTCACGGGATAGAACACTGGGCCGCCCAAGTGGGCGCCGAGCTTCACTTATTTATGGTCTCACAAGACCAGTTCCATCATGGCAGCCAATTGAGTTTAGATCAGGAGTCGAGCGGCAGCGCTCAGCACTGGTTATTATTGGACGAATTCTATCGTTCAGCTTTAACCCTTGCTGGCAAACCCATTGCTTGGCAACAACCCCAACTGAGTAACAATACCGAAAATTATGTCGATTTTGGTGACATTCCGGTGCCACCCGCTAAAGAATATTTTGGCGCAATGTTATGGCAGCTCTACAAAGGCATTGATTCACCAGAAAAGTCGTTATTAAAAGCGTTACTGTTAGAGTCTTATTTCAGTGATTTTCCCCACACCGAACTATTGTCGCAACAATGGAAACGGATAGTTGTACAACAAAAATTTGTTGACCATTATTTATTATTACTGCAACGGATTTCGATTTACCTGACTGAGCTTAATGACCCTTCACGCTTAGAGCTAGTGCGCGAGTGCTTTTATTTAAAATGTGCGCCGGGTTTAAGTTATCTCAATCAAAAATCTGTGCCAACCTATCAACAGCAACAGTTGCAGATATTAGTCAACCAATGGCAATTTAGCGCGACTAAAATCGCCCATCTTGATCGCGCTTCACGTTGGGATCCGGTCGCGGTCCAACAGCACCACCACCGCTTAGTCACGGCGCTATTAACTAGCCACCAACGGCTAAAAGCCATGGCGCAGCATCACCAGATCGACGAAGCACTTTACCCCCAAGAAATGGCCATTTTAAGTCGCCGACTTTATTCTGCTTATCAAAGCAGTACCACTAAAATTAATCAGCTACCGTCTAAAGCACTAACAAGCGGGAAAAACTCGGCTCTTTACATTCGCCGTGCAGTCTCAACGACGGGCGAGCCAAGTTGGCTATTACTAAATCAGGCCCCTGTTTTTGGCAAAGATTACCAAATACATCAAGATAAAGAATTAATTAAACTGATTAGCTGGGCAGCAATTAATAACTACTGCGGCGTCGCTACTCAAGTTAAATTACCTGCTGACATTAGCCATTGGTCACCGAAGTTACGCCAGGCGTTACAGGCCATTCACCGCATGTTTAGCACCCCGACCAAGGCGACAAAAAATGCCTTAGTGCAAGCAGCACAAGTTGAACAAGTGGTAATTATCTTGAATATGCGAGCAGATCCAACTCGCTCGTTTCATGGCCAAGAACTGATTATGAACTGGATTAAAAGTAATTTATTTTCGATCGGGCATAAAAAGTACAGTCTGCTTTCAAGCATTGATATTGTTTATCGTAACTCATGGCAAGAACATCACGCGGTTGAATTTAGCGGCGACCAAGCGATCTTGGATTTTTTAAGCTATTTTCTGAGCCTAATTAGCTCTTCAAGTAAAACACCTAATATTCAAACCCTGTGTGTCGGCGAAAATCAGCAGCGCCTGCTGAGCGACAAAGTGCTATTTTTGCTAAAAGAGTGTTTAGCTATTCGCAAGAAATCTACCAAAACGGGGATCAAAGTAAAGTCACTGGTGGTGGCAGGTAAACTATTTGGTTTGTTTTTTCATCCCGACAAGGTTGAATATCAAGAGATTAGTAACGCGTTAGAGCTTTATCGAAAATTAACTGACAATCCGTTAACCCAAATACCAACTCAAAACCCAGCAGACAGCAAAATTAACCAAATTATTACCGAATACGCGAGCAGTGGTTACGTTCAGTTCTTTTTAGAACAACAGCCACAAGGGATTCAAGTTTACGTCTTGGATGAGCAAAACAATTTTTCAAGTTATTTTCAAGATGATCTCGATGAATCTCAATTAATAAAATCGATTTATCGTTTTTATACATTCACCAAAGATACTCAGAATATTAGCCAGGAAAAGCTAGAGATAAGCTTTAATTTACCGCAATTTAGTCGAATAAAACGCTCAAACAGCCTGATTATTATCGAGCCATTTGACCGTCATGCCGACGAAGGGTTTTAGCGACTTAAGCAGACAAGCGCTCAGTCATCCATTGCCCTAACATCGCCAGTTGTGGCTCACATACCCAATGTTCCATCGGATACTGCGACCAGTTAACATCAAAACCGACCGCTTTCAGCTGCTGCGCGCTTTGCTGACCCGCTGCAAAAGGCACTGTGTTATCTTGCTCACCGTGCGAAATAAATAATCGTGTTTTACTGTTAATGCCAGCGGCACCAACTGCTGGCAACTGATCCTGCGCTAAATAACACGACAAGCCAGCAATGCCTGCTAACTTATGTTTTAAGCGTAAGCCGCTATACAAAGCCAAGACACCGCCTTGAGAAAAACCCACTAAAATAATCCGTTCTGGTGATATTCCCGCGCTAATCTGCTGCTCAATCAATTGATTAATCAAGATTTCACTTTGTTGCAGGCTAGGAATATCGGCACGGCCATCGAGATCCATGGTTTTAATATCGTACCAAGAACGCATCACTAACCCGCGATTAATAGTGACTGCTTGTTTCGGCGCATGTGGAAAGATAAAACGAACCGAATCGAGTTTGCCACCTAACGCCGGGATCACGCCACTAAAGCCTTCGCCAGAATCGCCTAAGCCATGCAGCCAAATAACCACCGCATCAGCAGCGATTTTTGGTTCCGTTATAATTGCTTGTAAAGACACTATTTACTCACTTATTTCAATGCGCTCGCCCGACTGACGCTCAATAGCATCGGTCACTAACGTCAGTAATTCTTTGCCGCCTCGGTTGTCGATCCACCGGCCATTAATCAACTCAAAATGATGACCGTCAAATTTTGTCGCCACCCAAATTTGGTGTAACGGCTCCTGACGGTTAATTATTATTTGGCTGCGATCACTAAAGGCTAATTTTAATACCCCTGATGATGTCTCGTAGTCAAAGTCGACCATTGCATCGTCAAGTGCTTCTTCAATTAGCATTAGATAGTTATCAACAATTTGATGAAATTCGCTATCGTTCATTTAAAACCTCAAACCATTTGCATTTACTCTCTGGAATGCGATTATAAGGTGAAATTGTCAAATAATCACCGGATAAAAAATGCGGAAACTAGCAGTTGTCTTTATTTTACTTGGCTTTATTGCCGGCTGTGGCCAAAAAGGCCCATTATACCACCCAGCACCTGCAGCAGAACAACCTGCAAAAGACCTTAATAAACAAGAAGATAATGCATAATGGATTTTTTCAACTTTAAAGATAATCAGCTATTTGCCGAGCAATTAGCCGTTAAAGATTTAGCACAAAAATTTAAAACCCCTTTATATATCTATTCGCGCGCGACCATCGAACGTCATTGGCATGCCTTTGATCAAGCGGCAGGTAGCCACCCGCATTTAATTTGTTATGCGGTAAAAGCAAATTCTAACTTAGCTATTTTAAATACCTTGGCTAAATTAGGCTCTGGTTTTGATATTGTTTCTGGTGGCGAGCTAGCCCGTGTGATGGAGGCCGGTGGCGATCCAAACAAGGTGGTATTTTCAGGGGTTGGCAAAGCCGACTGGGAAATTAAATATGCCTTAGAGACCGGTATTTACTGTCTTAATGCCGAATCATTGCCTGAGCTTGAGCGGATTAATACCATTGCAACCGAACTGGGTGTTATCGCACCAATTTCGATTCGAGTTAATCCTGATGTTGACGCCGGCACTCATCCGTATATTTCTACCGGGCTTAAAGACAACAAATTTGGCATTAGCATGGAAGATGCTCTGACCGCATTCCAATTTGCCGCTAACTCCCCAGCCCTAAAAGTGAAAGGGGTTGATTGTCACATTGGCTCGCAATTAACGGACTTATTACCTTTTACCGACGCGATCAAGCGAGTGCTGGCTTTAATTGATACTTTAGCTGAGCAAGAGATCAAAATTAGCCATATCGATGTTGGTGGCGGACTTGGCGTAACTTACAAAGATGAGCGACCGCCTGAACCGGCACAATATGCGCAAGCTATCGCCAAATGCCTCGAAGACTACCAACACCTAACCATCATCTACGAACCGGGTCGTGCCATTATGGCTAATGCGGGTATTTTAGTCGCTAAGGTTGAGTATCTAAAACTGACCAAAGATAAGAATTTTGCAATAATTGACGCCGCAATGAATGACTTAATTCGACCATCACTATATAGTGCTTGGCAAGAGATCGTTGAAGTGCAAGCAAGCGATCAGCCAAACCGTATTTATGATGTGGTGGGACCGATTTGCGAAACCGGTGATTTCCTCGGTAAAGAACGGTCACTGGCGTTACAGCAAGGTGACTATGTTGCGGTGAGATCAGCTGGCGCTTATGGCTTCACGATGGCATCAAATTACAATTCTCGGGTAAAGCCTGCTGAAGTGATGGTAGATAACGATAAAGCCATCGAAATTCGTCAACGCGAAACTTTAGCCGATTTATGGCGAGGCGAATTAAAAACGCTAGATATCGATTAACATTAAGACTATCGGTTGAGCAATATGACTATAAGACATTAAATGCTACTTAATTTTTCAAAAATGCACGGCCTCGGCAATGATTTTGTCGTGGTTGATGCGGTGACCCAAAATATTTTTTTATCGACCGAGCAAATTAGCTTTCTGGCCGATCGTAATACTGGCATTGGCTTTGACCAACTATTAATGGTTGAAGCGCCTTATGATCCGGAGCTTGATTTCCATTATCGGATCTTTAATGCCGACGGTTCAGAAGTTGAACAATGTGGTAATGGCGCTCGCTGTTTTGCCCGCTTTGTCCGAATGAAAGGTTTAAGCAATCGATATCGGCTTGGTGTTAGCTGTAAAGGCGGCAAGTTGCAGCTCAAACACGAGCGCAGCGGTCAAATAACCGTGTCGATGGGCATACCTCAGCTCAGTCCGGCTAAAGTACCGTTTGACGCTCAGAAAAAAGAAACTAATTATATCTTACGGACCGAAGATCAAACCGTTTTGTGTGGTGTCGTCTCGATGGGCAATCCACACTGTGTGGTGACTGTTGACGATGTCAACCAAGCACCGGTCGATACTTTAGGCCCAGCGCTGGCAACTCACCAACGTTTTCCGCAAGGGGCTAATGTTGGCTTTATGGAAATTGTGTCGCGTAATCACATTAAACTTCGGGTATACGAGCGCGGCGTTGGCGAAACTAAAGCTTGTGGCACTGGCGCCTGTGCGGCCGTTGTAATCGGCCAGTTACAAGGCCAACTAGATCAATCGGTGACCGTTGAATTACCCGGTGGAAAATTAAAAATAAACTGGCGCCAAGGCGAAAGCCAATTAAAAATGACAGGCCCAGCAGTGCATGTTTACGATGGACAAATTCGCTTATGAATAACCTAAATCAGCTAGATGCACTCGTTGACGAGACGACAGTGGCAGAATATTTGTTAGATAATCCTGACTTTTTTCAAAATAATCCACAGTTATTAACTCAGCTGCGCTTGCCAACAGCTCAACAAGGTGCCATTTCATTAGTTGAGCGCCAACAACAATTAATGCGCGAAAAGATTCATAATCTAGAAGACGAAATCACCGCTTTAATGTCCATTGCGAGCCATAACCAACAACTGTATAAAACCTTTTCTAAGTTACACAACCAACTGCTCGATTGTGAAATAGTCGAGCAGCTGGCCAGCGTGTTATACACCAGTTTTACCGAGCAATTGGGCATGGCAGAAGTCGCGATTAAGCTGTTTAAAACTCATTCGCCAACTGAACTTCATTGCCAGCGTAGTACACTAGACAACATCATGGTGCAGCGCTTAGACAAAACGCACTGTTACTTTGGCCGGATTAATCAGCAAGAGCAACAATTGCTCTTTGGCCAAACTATCTCGGGTTCAGTGGCGCTTATTTCGTTGGGTAAACATGGTGAGCTTGGCCTGTTAGCTATTGCGAGTGACGATCCTAATCATTTCGAACCGACGATGGATAACCTGATGTTAATGCAGTTATGCCGTCAATTTTCGAACCAAATAGCCAACCTTACTCCCCAGTAATGGAAAGCCTGCTGGATGAGTTTTTGACTAATTTAGCTGACAGTAGGCAGTTATCACCCCACACTATTAGCAATTATCGTCGCCAGTTAAACCATTTAGTTGAGCAGCTGACTGAGCAAAAGATCAGTCATTGGCAGCAATTAAACGCCAATGAAATAAAATTTTGGATTGCCAACAGCAAACGACAAGGCCTTGCTAACCGCTCAATCGCGACCCGCTTATCTGCACTGCGCAGTTTTTGCCGCTATTTGTTAAAGCACGGCCACCTCGCGCTAGACCCGTGCGTTGGCATTAGTGCGCCGAAACAAGCCAAGCCGTTACCCAAGAACATCAACGTTGACCAAGTCTGCCAATTACTCGACTTTGACGACGAAGATCCCTTAGCTATTCGTGACCGGGCAATGATGGAGTTATTTTATTCCAGCGGCTTACGGCTGGCCGAACTGGTGTCGTTAAATGTTGCTGATATTTCAGCACCCGAACAATTGGTCAAAGTAACGGGTAAAGGCTCAAAAGAGCGGATTATCCCAGTGACGAAGCAGGCACTAACGCAAATTGAGTTATGGCTGCCTGTGCGCTCGTTAATGGCCAACTCAACTGAAAACGCACTGTTTGTCAGTAAATTAGGCCGGAGAATTTCACATCGCAGCGTGCAACTTCGTATGGCAAAGTGGGCTGTAAATCGTAATTTATCAACCACAGTTCACCCACACAAATTACGTCACTCTTTTGCCACTCATCTGCTTGAAGGCAGCGGCGACCTGCGCGCGGTACAAGAAATGTTAGGCCATGCCGATTTGGCCACCACTCAGGTTTATACGCATCTTGATTTTCAACATTTGGCCAAGGTTTATGACGCCGCTCATCCTAGGGCAAAACTTGCCACCACCCAGAAGAATAAAAAAATATGACTATTCGATGTTATAAGAGCTTCACCCAACCGGTGGCTATTGGCTTTGATCTAGACGATACCCTGTACGATAACGCGCCCGTGCTAAAGCAGGCTGAGCAGCAACTACAGCGTTATTTAGCCGCCAAATTCCCGCGTACAGCCACCCTAACAACGCAAGATTGGCTAGCCTTGCGCAATCAGGCAGTCGCAGCTAATCCTGCACTGAGCAACGACATTAGCCTCGCGCGGGTCGAGGCGCTAACCCAAGGATTAATCAAGCTAGGTTATGCCCAAGCTGATGCAACCAGCGGTGCTAATAACGCAATGACCGAGTTTCTTCGCTGGCGCAATACCATTGATATTGAGCGCTCAACCCATCAATTACTGGCTAAATTAGCCCAAAAATATCGCTTATTTGCGATTACTAACGGCAATGCGTGCCCTGACACATTAAATTTAAGCCAATATTTTGAATTTGCTTTACGCGCCGATATTAACCAGCCAATGAAACCAGCCCAGCAGATGTTTGATCAGGCCAACAGTAAACTCGGTTTAACCACCGCTCAAATTCTTTATATTGGTGACCACCCCGTCTCTGACATTGTCGGCGCTAGTCGCGCGGGCTGGCAAACGGGCTGGATTAATGCCAGCGGCCAAGCGCTTGATCACCGAACCAAGCCGTTGCAACTGCCAACATTTGAGTTTTCGCAGCTCAGCGACTTGCAGCAACTGTGTGACTAAATCCAACTCAGCGGTGCATGTTCACCTCACCGCTATAGCGAACTGCCCCTGCGATTGCATCAGCCGTCGCATTTAAGCCGAAAATCACTGACCATAAGTCGCATTTCAGGGTCGATTGAGTATATAATCTTGGCAAAATTTATCTAATTTATTCCCTAGATTGATAAAACAACATTGCACTTATTTATTTTGCCCCAACTACTCTAGGATTAGCCATGGATGTATCTCTGCTACTCGACTCATTAAACGAACATCAACGTCAAGCCGTCGCAGCCGCGCCGGGCAACCAACTGGTATTAGCCGGAGCTGGTAGTGGCAAGACCCGAGTTTTGGTTCATCGAATAGCTTGGTTAATGAGTGTTGAGCGTCAATCGCCGCATTCAATTTTGGCGGTAACCTTTACCAATAAAGCGGCAAAAGAGATGCGTCACCGGATCGAAAGCTTGCTTGGCGATCAGTTGGGCCGCATTTGGATTGGCACCTTTCACGGTATTGCGCACCGCTTATTACGCATGCATTATGCCGACGTAAAATTGCCAGAAAATTTTCAGGTTATCGACTCTGATGACCAATTGAAAATGCTAAAACGCCTGCTTAAAGCGATGAATCTTGACGATAAGTCATTTCCGCCGCGTCAAATGCAGTCGTACATTAACAGCCATAAAGATGAAGGGTTACGCCCCTCTCATATCGATACCTATGGCGATTCGTTTGAGACAACTCAACGTGATGTTTATCAAGCTTATCAAGATGCCTGCGATCGTTCTGGTTTAGTCGACTTTGCCGAGTTATTGCTGCGCGCGCACGAGTTGTGGCTTAATAACCCGCAGGTGTTAGCCCATTACCAGCGCCGCTTTGGCAATATTTTGGTCGATGAGTTTCAAGATACCAACAACATTCAGTATGCTTGGATCAGGATGCTGGCTGGCCAACACTGTAACTTAATGATTGTTGGTGATGATGACCAATCAATTTATGGCTGGCGTGGCGCCAAGGTTGAAAACCTTCAGCGTTTTTTAACGGATTACCCACAAGCGACCACGATTAAACTTGAGCAAAACTACCGCTCAACCGCCAATATTCTTGAGGCCGCCAATGCGGTGATTAGCAATAACTCAGAACGGCTCGGTAAAAAGTTATGGACCGATGGCAGCAAAGGCGACCCTATTTCGCTTTATGCCGCGTTTAATGAAATGGACGAAGCGCGTTTTGTGACTAACCGGATCAAACACTGGCACGAGCAAGGTGGCAACCTTGAAGAAGTTGCGATTTTATACCGCAGCAATGCTCAATCTCGAATTTTAGAAGAAGCCTTGCTGGCCCAAAAATTACCTTACCGTATTTACGGCGGCTTGCGCTTTTATGATCGCCTAGAGATTAAAGATACCTTAGGTTACCTGCGCTTAATGAGCAATCGTGACGACGACGCGGCTTTCGAGCGAATCGTTAATACGCCAACCCGCGGCATCGGTACTACCACACTCGATAAACTGCGCAGTAATGCTCGCCAACATGGCATGACCATGTGGCAGGTCAGCCATTTATTGCTGAGAGAAAAAATTCTAACTGGCCGTGCCGCCAATGCAATTAAGGGCTTTGTCGACTTAATCAACCGGCTTGAAGATGACAGTGTCGAAATGACGCTGCGCTCAACCGCAGACTTGGTGATTAATCACAGTGGTCTAAAAGCAATGTATCAGGCCGAAAAAGGCGAGCGTGGTCAAGACCGACTCGACAACCTTGATCAGCTACTTACCGCGATGAACGATTTTGTGGTGCCTGAAGAAGCGGAAGACATGACCCCGCTAAATGCCTTTTTGTCGCATGCAGCATTAGAGTCGGGTGACTCTCAAGCCGACGAATATGAGGATGCAGTTCAGTTAATGACCATGCACAGCGCCAAAGGTCTCGAATTTCCAATGGTGTTTATTGTCGGTGTTGAAGAAGGCATGTTCCCAAGTCAGCGCACGATTGAAGAGCCAGACAAAATGGAAGAAGAGCGTCGCCTCGCTTACGTTGGCATTACTCGTGCAATGAAGCAACTCGTGATCTGTTATGCCGAATCACGCCGTCTGTACGGTCAGGAAAAATTCCATAAACCGTCACGCTTTATTCGAGAAATTCCAGCTGAATTAGTCGAAGAAATTCGTCTAACCACGCAAGTAAGCCGCCCAACGCAACACAACCGATTTAACCAAAGCCAGCAGCAGTTTAACCAAACCGGTTTAACCTTGGGTCAACGCGTTAATCACACCAAGTTTGGTGAAGGTGTTATTGTTAATTACGAAGGCAGCGGCGCGCAATCGCGCGTTGAAGTTAGCTTTGAACAAGTCGGCAGTAAATGGCTAGTAGTCGCTTACGCACGCTTAGAAGCCATTTAATAATACCCCTCACTATTTATAAACCAACGTTACGTCCAGCAACTGATACTGGACGTGACGCAGAGTATTGCATCAAGGCGCTCTTCGACCAATTCCGTTAATAATGATCAGTTAATTATCGGAATGGGTATTACAATGTCGGATATAAAGAAGCGACTAACAACCCTGCCATCGTCCAGTTAAATGCCCTTAATCGAGTAGCACTACTTAAGATCCGACTTAACTGCTGCCCTAACACCGCCCACACACTAACCGATGGAATATTGACTAAGCAGAATATCAGCGAGATTATCGCAATTGATTCTAGACTGCGTGACGGTGAATAAACACTAATCGCTGTCAACGCCATAGTCCAAGCCTTGGGGTTGACCCATTGAAACGCAGCAGCTTGCAAAAAACTAATCGGCTTAGCGTTGCTACTGTTTTGCTTATCAATAGAGACCGAGGTCGCAATTTTAAATGCCAAATAAAGCAGGTAACTAATGCTTACCACCTTTAAAATATCATGACTGATCGGATAACGATCAAAGACTTCGATCAGTCCAACGCCGACTAACATCAACATAAATGAAAAGCCAAGCCCAACCCCTAACATATGAGGAATGGTTCGCTTAAAGCCAAAGTTAGCCCCTGAGCTCATTAGCATCATATTGTTGGGACCTGGTGTAATGCTTGATACCAACGCAAATACCGCCAGGGCGGTAAGTAATTCAATAGTCATTAGGCTTTCCTCTCTAGTAATCGTCAAGCAATTATAATTAGAATTACCAAGAATTATCTTGCTTGTTTTGCGTATTTACTGCCTATAATGCAACCTATGAATGAATTAAACAAAATTAACGCAACAATCTTGCGTGAACTAAAAAATGACGGCAGGATCAGTAATGCTGAACTGGCGAATCGAGTGAATTTGTCGGCTTCGGCTTGTTTGCGCCGGGTGCAAGAGTTAGAGCGTTCGGGGGTAATTCAAGGCTATAAAGCGGTACTTTCGCCTAAAGCACTGGGCATTGGCTGCGTTGCTTATGTCGCGGTAGGTTTGTCTGATCATACCAAATACGCTCAACAAGCATTTGAAGTGGCGATAACAAAATCAGATGAAGTGCGTGAATGTCACAACATTACCGGCTCGTATGAGTATTTATTACGCGTTGAAACAACTGATTTAGCCTCTTATAAGGCATTTCATAGTGATGTGTTGGGAATTTTACCGCAAGTTAATTCGATTACCACTTACATGGTGATGGACTCGCCGAAAGATGATCGCGCTTAAAGGGGCTAACGTCTAAAGAATGGGATTTTTTAAACAGGCTTAAATCTCGCCCTGAAAAGTTAGAGTATTCAGGGCAAGGGCACAACAGTGGCATCGATTGCCACCGCTGTGCACTCATTAACGGGCTATTTTATTAAGCCACGCTATTGAATAAAGTAACAAACTGATCGATGCCTTCATTCGCTAGCTCGTCACTAATGGTTAACGCGGGCAAGAAACGCAACACATTAGAGTAGAAACCACACGCCAACAATACTAAGCCATGCTCAGCAGCGCCAGCAATTAACGCTTGAGTCAATGCAACATTTGGTTGCTCAACATCACCGTCAATCATTAATTCAATCGCGATCATCGCGCCTTGGTTTCGCACATCAGAAATCAGCTGTGGGTGCTGTGCTTGCAATGCCGACAAACGCTCATTGAAAATGTCACCAAGTTGGTTTGCACGCTCAACTAGGTTTTCTTCTTCAATAATATCAAGCACGGTTAGTGCAGCGGCACAAGCCGTTGGCGAACCACCGTAAGTACCACCTAAACCACCAGGTAATGGTGCGTCCATGATTTCGCTTTTACCAACAACCGCAGCAATAGGGAAACCGCCAGCAATGCCTTTAGCCATCGTCATAATGTCTGCTTCAACACCAGAATGTTCAAAGCTAAACATTTTACCAGTACGACCAAAGCCCGTTTGAATTTCATCAGCAATTAACATAATGCCATGCTCATCACACAACTTACGTAACGCTTGCAAGAACTCAGCAGGTGCCGCATAGAAACCGCCCTCGCCTTGTACAGGCTCAACGATAATCGCTGCCACATCACTTGGTGCAATATCAACTTTAAACAAGTTTTCTATAGCTTTTAGTGATTGCTTAACCGTAATGTCATGCATTTCAATTGGGAACGGGGCGTGGAAAATGTCACCAGGAAAAGGACCAAATAAGTTTTTGTATGGGGTAATTTTACCGGTTAATGCCATCGCCAAGTTAGTACGACCGTGGAAGCCACCATTAAACGCAATAACACCACGACGACCCGTATGAGCACGTGCAATCTTGACACAGTTTTCAACCGCTTCAGCACCGGTTGAAACAAAAATTGCTTTCTTCTCAGAATCACCAGGGGCAATAGCCGTTAGCTTTTCAGCAAGTTCAACCGCTACTTCGTATGGGTTAACCATTACACACGTGTGGCTAAACTTATCGAGCTGTGCTTTTACTGCAGCAACAACTTTCGGGTGGCTATGACCCGTATTACAGACCGCGATGCCTGAACCAAAATCGATATAACGCTTGCCTTCAACGTCCCAAATTTCGCCGTTTAGTGCACGCTCAACGTATACTGGATACATGTTACCCTGACCGCGGGCGATAACTTTGGTTTTTCTTGCTTGTAACGCTTGATTGCTCATATTCTTTACCTAAATTGCGGTCGCTGGGCAGCTTGGGCCACAACGACACTCATTGTTTTTATTTTACGTATTAACCAATTGATAGAACTTGCGTTACTTATCAAGGCCACCCATACAAAGGTATTTGATTTCTAGGTAATCATCTAAGCCATACTTCGAACCTTCGCGGCCATTACCTGATTGCTTCATGCCACCAAATGGTGCTGCAGCATTAGAGATAATACCTTCGTTGATACCAACCATGCCGTAATCTAGGCCTTCAGCCACACGCCATACTCGACCAATGTCACGCGAGTAGAAATAAGCCGCTAAACCGTATTCGGTATCGTTAGCCAGCGCGATAACTTCGTCTTCAGTTTCAAACGAGATAATGGGTGATACCGGACCGAAAATTTCATTGCGCGCAATCGGCATGTCATTGGTCACGTTGGTCAAAATAGTTGGCTGATAAAAATTATCACCAGCCGCATCGCGTTTGCCACCAATAACCAAGGTCGCGCCTTGTGCAATAGAGTCAGCGACTAGCTTCTCAACATCAGTAACCGCTTTACTCGAAATCATCGGGCCAATAGTAACGCCTGGCGTTAAACCATTACCGATAGTAAGCGCTGCCACTGCGGCAGTATATTTATCAGTAAACTGCGCTAACACGCCGCTCTGAACAAAAATACGGTTGGTACAAACACAAGTTTGACCAGCGTTACGGTATTTAGAGGCGATAGCACCTGTAACCGCAGCATCGATATCAGCATCATTGAAGACGATAAATGGCGCGTTGCCACCCAGTTCCATTGACACTTTTTTAACGCCAGCAGCACACTGACTAATCAATGACTTACCAACTGGCGTTGAACCAGTAAAGGTAAACTTAGCAACTGCAGGGTGCTGAGTTAAGACTTCACCCATTGCACGGGCATTTTGACCCACAACAACGTTGAATACGCCTGCAGGAATGCCTGCGCGTTCAGCGAGCTCTGCCATCGCAAGTGCCGAAAGAGGCGTTTGCGTTGCAGGACGAACCACAAAAGTACAACCCGCCGCTAATGCCGCAGCCGCTTTACGGGCAATCATCGCATTAGGGAAATTCCATGGTGTAATTGAAGCAACTACGCCAACAGGTTGTTTAATCACAACAATACGCTTATCACCAGAGGGTCCTGGCACGGTATCACCGTAAACACGCTTGCCTTCTTCGGCAAACCATTCAATAAATGCAGCGCCGTAAGCGATTTCACCTTTGGCTTCTGCCAATGGTTTGCCCTGCTCTAGGGTTAAAATGCGACCAAGATCGTCTTGGTGCTGCATCATTAAGTTAAACCAATTACGTAATAAACCAGCGCGTTCATTGGCTGATTTTGCTGACCAAGGTTTTAGTGCCGCACTTGCTGAAGCAACCGCTAGCTCTGTCTCTTCGACACCAGCGTCGCTTACTGTCGCGACTAGCTCACCGTTGGCAGGATTGAATACGTCGATAGTCGATTCACTACTGTGCCAGCTACCGTTGATGTATGAAAAATTTTTAATTAACTGACTGTCTTGTAAACCGTGCATATTTATCTCCAAAGTTAATTGCTGTGGCTATTGAATATTAAAATCAACTACGTTTAAATACTAAACATTAAACCTTTAGTTTGACTGTGGTAAAACTTAATGAAAGATTCAATCATTCCTAAACCTGTAACCGAATACGATTTACGCTTGCTACGAATATTTTTATCAGTGGTTGAACACGGTGGATTCTCAGCGGCTGAAAATGCCTTAGGCATTACTCGCTCGACTATTAGTGTGCACATGTCGAGTTTAGAAGCGCGGATGAATTTAAAATTATGCTTACGAGGTCGCGGCGGATTTTCGTTAACCGAAGATGGCCAAGCTGTTTATCGGGCGGTACTTGAGTTATTTGATTCTCTTAATGATTTTTCTTTATTAGTCGGGACGTTAGGCAAGGAACTTAGCGGTGAGTTGGTGATATTGTGTGCTGATCAGTTGGATAGTACTCGCCAGAAAAAGCTCTCTGAAGTTATCGCACAAATCCACGATAGCTCACCTAATTTACACATTGTGTTAGACGGTGCCTCAATTTCGACGATTGAAAAGTCTTTGCTCAAAGGCAAAGTCCACGCCGGAATTTCGCCACAATATCAGCAGATAGAAGGGTTAAATTACACCCCGCTTTACACTGACTCTATTTATTTGTGCTGCGGTAAGCAACATCCACTATTTAATAAAGTTGATACATTAATTACCGCTCAAGATCTGGCTGTGATCCCTGCCATTCACCCCGGGTTAGATATTGATGCCCAAGGTAGAGCACAACTGAATAAACTAAACCTTTGCGCTAAGTCTTATCAGTTTGATACCCGCAAAGCGATGATAATGTCAGGCCGCTATATTGGCTTTTTGCCGCAAAGTGTGATTCAGCAAGAACTAAATCACGGTGAAATCCGAATTATTCAACCCGGCAAGCTGACCTATCAGTTTGACTTATCGCTAGTCACCAAGAAATCGCCGCGCGAAGTCAATAAAGTAAAACTGTTAACTGAAGTATTCAACCGAGTATTTGAGCTACCCGACTAACCTTTTGACATTGCGACAAACTTGCCCGGAGAAATTGCGGCTTAAACAAGAAGCCCTGCACATAATCGACATTGATTGATTTGGCAAAATCAAGATCGGCTTGCGTTTCAATGCCTTCTAGAATAATTTTTTTACCCGCGGCATGGGCGTAATTAACCATCATTTTAATCAGTAACAAAAACTCAGGGTCTTGTTTATTTAACACCACAAAACGGTCGAACTTCATAAAGTTAACCTCTTGTAACACCGAGGTTGAAATCATCGATTGCTGGTTAAAAATATCATCGAGTGCTGTTTTTATGTTATTTGACGCCATTAATTGGATCATTTTCATGCTCATGATCGCATCATTAACCTCTGAGTTTTCAATAAGTTCAACCACCAGATCATTGTTTTTGTGCTGCAAAAACAATTCAAGGAATGGATTAACGGCGGCATCCCCCAGATCTGAAATTTCAGAGTTTTCAACCGCAAAAAATGAATCTTGATCTAAATTAACGAACAGCTTAGCACCGGCTGGTGCATGTTCTAATTGCAGCTTTTTTTGCGCTAATTCTACTTCGAATAACGATAACGGATGATGATGCAAGGCACTGTAAACGAGATCGGGAGCTATCAATTGGTCACTGTGATCATAAAAACGAGAAAGCGCTTCATAACCAAAAATAGCTAAATTATCTACCGCCACTATCGGCTGATATTCAACGCCATAGCGCTGATTTTGGATTAAAAACAACAATAACCGAGGCGAGACATTATGACAATGTTGACTCACGTAAACCATCCTAATAATAAAGCATTAACACAGTGCAATTAGCGCAGCTGTCTAATATAAAAGTATTACGCATGCTAACACCAAACGATAACAATTCTCAATACACCAACAACAAATAACCGGGCTTTAGCCAAAACAGCTGCGACAGACCTCAACTGGCTATCTCAGTTAAGTTTTCGAACCATTTCGGTTATGCTGTCATAATAACGACTAGCGCGCTGACCGCAGCCGCCCTAATAAGGTAATGCCCAACTAATGACATCTGTATCTGTTAAACCACTGCCCATTCTTTACAGCTTTCGCCGCTGCCCTTATGCCATGCGCGCCAGAATGGGGCTATTACTCATGCAACGCCAAGTTGAATTACGTGAAGTGGTGTTAAAGGATAAACCCGAGTCGCTACTGGGTTTCTCGCCCAAAGGCACAGTGCCGGTGTTAGTACTGCCTAACGGCCAAGTTATTGAGCAAAGCCTTGAAATAATCGACTGGGCTGTCGCAACTAACAACAGTCCGCTTAAACCACCGTCATCGGCAGAGATACAATTAATTGCCACTAATGATAATGAATTTAAAAGCTCGCTTGACCGTTACAAATACTACGATCGTTTCCCTGAACATGACCAACAATATTACCGTGAGCAGGGGCTTGTTTTTTTATCTCAACTTGAGCAACAACTTAGCGATAAATTATATTTATACGGTGACGAAATTAGTTATAGCGATATCGCTATTTTCCCCTTTGTCAGACAGTTTGCCCATGTCGACCTAGTGTGGTTTGAACAAGCTGATCTTGTTCAGCTTAAACGCTGGCTTGGCAGTTTATTAACCAGTGAATACTTCATAACCACCATGACAAAATTTAAGCAGTGGCAACCAGACAGTCCGGTTGTAACCTTTGGCGCTACTTGTGAGGAGTTATTATGATTTGCATCGGTCATCGCGGGGCCAGAGGCCACGCCCCTGAAAATACTCTCGCCGCTATTGATATTGGCATTGAACAAGGCGCACAGTGGATCGAAATTGATGTGCGCGCACATGAGGGCGAGCTACTGGTTATTCATGATGACGAGTTAGACCGAACAACTAATGGCCACGGCGCGCTAACGCAGTATTCTCTAACGCAGCTACGCCAGCTCGACGCAGGTGACGGCCAGAAAATTCCCTTGTTATCAGAGGTATTGGCCTTAGTTAACCGCCGCGCGGTGGTTAACATTGAACTTAAAGACAGCGCCAGTGCGGCACTCGTTTTAGCCTTAATTAAACAATACCTGAGTAATGGCTGGCACAATGATGATTTTGTGGTTTCTAGCTTCTTTCATCACGATTTACAGTGGTTAAAAAGCCAGTTTCCGGCGCTAAAAATTGCAGCATTAAGCGCTAGTGTTGGGCTCGACTATGCAAAGTTCGCCCAACAACTCGACGCATGGTCAATTAACCTTAGCGCCGATTCGATCAATCAAGCGATTGTTGATGACGCCCACCAGCGCGGACTCAAAGTGCTGGTTTATACCGTCAATAAACCCTCGCAGTTTCAACAGTTGCAACGCATGGGCATCGATGGCATTTTTACCGATTATCCACTTGAGTTTAATCAGTGGCTGGCACAGCAAAAATAGCACACTAAGCCCGCTATAATGGGCTTATGTTTTCTTTACCCGGTGTCGATAACCATCAACACTATAAACAATCAATGCCAACCAAATAAAGGCAAAGGTCAGCCCTTTTTCTGGCGCGAAAGATTCGCCATAAACAAACACTGCCATCGACAGCATTAAAGTTGGGCCAATGTACTGAATAAAGCCCAAGGTCGACAGCGGAATTCTAATCGCGGCGGCAGAAAAGGCCAGCAATGGTAAGGTTGTGACCACACCTGCGGCCAATAGCAGTAAACTTAGCGATAAATCTGCATTGATAAAATCGAACGACGGCAGATCGACCAACAAGACATAAAACAGCGCCACCGGCAGTAAAAACATCGTTTCAACAAACAAACCACTAATGGCATCGACATTGACTTTTTTACGTAATACCCCATAACAGCTAAAGGTACTGGCCAATGCTACCGACACCCAAGGAATGGCACCAAAAGCAATTAATTCCACTAAAACACCAGCCACCGCTAGCGCTACAGCAATCCATTGTGCTCGGCGCAGTTTTTCACTAAAAAATACAGTACCTAATACGACATTAAATAGCGGGTTAATGTAATAACCGAGCGAGGCATCCATTAAGCGATCATTGGTGATCGCCCAAATAAAAATAAGCCAATTAACGGCGATAATCACAGAAGAAAGCAGCAACACCGGGACTTTTTTTCGCTGCCTAAACACGTGCTGAACGCGATGCCAGCCAGCTGTTAGCGTAATAATCCCAAACAGAAATGCAAATGACCAAATCACGCGATGTGTTAATATTTCAAGCGCAGAAACCTGTGCAACCCACTTGAAATAGACTGGCGCGACGCCCCACATGATATACGCAGCAATGGCAAACATCAGTCCTTGCTTATAGCTTTTCTCTAACACCTTTTGTACCTGCTCAAAAAATAAAAACATATCTTATACTAATTAAAAAAATTTGGTCAGCAGAAGATCTGCTTCGTTTTAATATTATTAATAACCTCCTAATATTAAACAACAATAACGCTCAAATTTACGCGTGATTAATCGGCCAATTCCACTCTATGAGTGGCTTGTTATTACTGAGTAAAAAGTAAATGATTAAGGTGATTATTTGCTTAACATCCGATAAAAATACCTAATTGAAACAGTAATCGCAGTAACGGCAAGACTGTACAGGGGCATTAACAATACAATCACAAAACTCGGCACATGAGGGTGAGGATCTGTCACTAACGTTATTAATAATCCGACCAATATCGAGATTAAAACACCATGCTGATATATTTTTGCCGTTACGACTCCTTTGAATGCGCTAATCACGATATAACAAACAGGAATTAACAGCATCAATATCACCAGATCTTCTGTTGCAATCATGGTAGGTACCCCCTCATGCTAAATAATAAAAACCACAATTAACAATCCAAAAAAATTTTACAAGCCATTGTTAATATATGAATTTAATCTTAATCAATAAAACTTCCACTTAAAACCTCTGGTCAAATAAACCGCAACAAACCAGCGCCACGTGCAAATATTGTACAATTTGACGTAAAAACGCCCGCTGTCCGATAAATACCTACAATCGAGTGTAACATCATGGTATTAATAGCAATCTCATTGCCTGTGTTCATCTTAAATGTAGCTAGCTTCGCAATACATTGAAAGTGTTGGTGTTTGATAAAGCAAGCTTGTGCAGCATGTTCTTACACGGATGTAAGGTATTAGGACAATGCAGGAGCAATTGTCGAGATGCTGCGCCAGAGCCTTCATGGACGAATTTACGGCGACTTGCTGTTCAAATGGCAACACTTTAGTACAACAGAGCCAATCTCATTGATTAAGCTATCGCCAATTTTGTGAAACCTGCGGTATGCCGTACAGCTAGTAAATGTATAAAAACTATAAACTAACATTTTGAATCAATGTCTTAAATGATATTGAACGCAGTAGGATGTAATGTGGATCAGCTAATAACAACTCAGCTTGAAAATGAACTTTGTAATAAAAAATTCGATTATGCCAGTAGCAATCATAACCCAGCCATCTTAGCAGAGTTTAACGCCTGCACTTTTGCGCAGCATCATATGTCTGCGCTGGTCGTCTTTCCAAAATCGGAAGAAGATTTACAATGGTTTATCAAAACCATTAACCAACTAAATAGTGATGGCGCTACATTTAAGGTATATACCGTATCGTCTGGCCAAAACTGGGGCTATGGTTCGGCGACGCCGACTTGTGAACAAGCCATTTTACTGTGTTTAAAACATTTTAATGCCGCGCCTCAATGGTTGACTAACTCTTTAGATACGACGACCCCTTACGGTAAAAAATTAGGTATTCTAAAAATTGATGCCGGCGTTACCCAGCAACAACTTTATGATTTTTTACAAGCCGAAGGTGGCGAGTTTTGGATGGATGCAACGGGTTCATCCCCTAGCTGCAGTGTGTTAGCAAATAGCATTGAAAGAGGCTTTGGCCACACCAGTTATGGTGACCATTTTGATCAGATAAGTGGCATGGTCGTGGTGCTAGCTGATGGCTCTCTGGTAAAAACAGGTCATGCTGGTTGCAACAACGCCGCAAATGTTGGCGTGCATAAACATGGCTTGGGGCCATATATAGATGGTATTTTTAGCCAGTCTAATATGGGCATAGTCACCGCGATTTATTTGCGGGTGATGCCAGCAAAAAAATATCTTTATAACTTTTTTATTAAGTTAAAAAGCGATCAAGATTTTAGCCAAGCGATTGAACAACTTAGGCCATTAAAACTAAACGGCACCTTAAACAGTCAAATACATTGCGCTAATGCCCACAAGGGTATTCAAGCTGTAATGCGTTATCCCTATAAAGAAACGGATGGCGCGACCCCATTACCAGAAAATATTGCCGCGAAGATCATTCAACAAAATGATATTAGCCCTTGGACTATTTCGGGGGCGATTTATGGTAATTCATGGCTAGACACAATTGCTTCTCGCCGAGCATTACGAAAAGCGCTAACCGGCATTGAGTGTAAGAAAATAATTTTGTCAGACAAAGTCGCTGCCGTCGTAAAAAAAACCATTGCCAGTGATGCGGTCGGTTTTATATTGCCTAAGGTACAACGAAAATTATTGCCGCAATTAAATGTATTTAGTGCCTTGGTTGATCTTAAAAAAGGCAAACCAACAGACTTTTTTATTAAAAGTGTCTATTGGCGTAAAAAAGAATTAAATCAATCATTAAAGCATCCAGACAAAGATCGTGTTGGCTTAATTTGGCTAGCGCCAATCGGACCAATGACCAAAGAAACGGTGCAATACTTTAGCGCTATTACCAAACAAACGTTTAAGAAATATGATTTTGAGCCAGCGATATCAATAACCTTGCTCAATGAACGTGCGGTTGACTGTGTTATTTCAATTGTATTTGATCGAGAGGTTGAGGCCGATAATATCAAAGCGCTGCAATGCCATGATGAATTATTAGCTGCGTTCAATAAAATGGGTTTTTCAACCTACCGCTCTTCGATACGTGCGATGAGTAACGACGGGCTTAATTTTAGCGATGCACTAACAAAGCTGCACCTCAATATAAAAAAAGGCGTCGACCCGCAAGGTTTGTTATCACCGGGGCGCTACGTACAATAGTTACCACTCAAACAACCGGAGCGAATGCCGCTCCGGTGACACATTAGCAATATGAGCAAACTAATGAAGCTTATGTTACCGCTGTTTCTAGCTAGGCGGTTAAAGCATTTTTTGCCAAAATAACGCTTTTCCCATTTCAGGGCTTAGCTCATAGCCATCAAATCCAAATTTGAGATACGATTGCTGCGCAATTTCATTGCCAGACAAAACTTCCAAGGTAATTTTACAACAGCCCTTAGCTTGCGCCTGCTCTTCAACTTTAGCCAACATTAACTGGCTAATACCTAGCCCCCTAAACTCACTAACGACCACGAGATCGTGAATGTTAACCAGCGGCTGACATTTAAAGGTTGAGAATGCCTCAAAACAATTCGCTAAGCCGGCAGGTTTACCATCAACATAACAAATCACGCTAAATGCATGCGGTACTTTTGCTAGCGCTTTGGCTAAGTTTTGCTGGGTATACTCTGATAACGCAGCGCCGCCGCCCATCGGATCTTGCGCATAATTATTTAACAAATAACTAAGATCTCTCGCCTGTTGCTCATTTAAGTAATCTATTACTTTCGCTTCAATTTTCATCAATACTCCGAATTTGAATATACGCTTACTTGCGGCTTATTAATTTACATTCTGATTAAAGCAATGCTCAATGATTTTTATAAAATAACGACTGCCGATTTCAATTAACTGATCAGGAAAGTCATAGTCAGGATTATGCAATGCAGGGGTCTGCTCACCAGCGCCTAACCCAAATAAGGCGCCGCGATATAAGCGGGTGAACTGACCAAAATCTTCTGACCAACGAAACGGTTCTGGTGTAATCCGCACTGGCTCATCGGTTAGCGCAGCACTAATTATATTGACCGCCTGCTCATCATTCACCGTGGCGTCAAATACATCTTCATAGTCAATCGCATAACTTAGCTGATGCGCTGTTGCGACGGCTGCCACTTCGTTACTGACAAGTTCGACTAAGCGCTCCATTTCGCCATTCGACTCACTGCGCAAGGTAACGTATATTTCACCGTCGGCCGGCGCGGTGCCAAAGGCTTTTTCGCCAAGTTTAACCCCAACGACGGTCGCAAAGGTAAACGCACTCTCACTGTCGATTAACTGCGGTAATTGCTCAAATAACGGCAGTAACTGATGCACGGCTTTTAGCGGGCTAATGCCGGTTTCTGGTTGGGCGGCGTGGGCGGTTTTTCCGGTTAAACGGATAATCACGCCGCGTGAGGCGCAACACATAGTGCCTTGTTTGACAATAACTTCACCCAGTGGGAATTTAGGCACATTATGCAAGGCGAAGACAAAGTCAGGCTTAAACTGCTGCGATAATTGGTCTGCGAGCACTGCCTTAGCGCCAGCGCCAGTTTCTTCGGCGGGTTGAAACATTAAAACAACTTGGCCAGTCTTTGGCCGGTTACTGGCATAATGTTGCGCGACTGCCGCCAATATCGCCATATGGCCATCGTGACCACATTTGTGAGAAACCCCAGCGACTACCGAGCGATAATCAAAGGTATTGGTTTCACTAATCGGCAAAGCGTCCAGCTCACATCTTAACATCACGGTACGTCCCGCTGACGCATCACCAAAACAAACCGCGACTCCAGTGCCGCCAATGCCTGTTACGACGTTATCGGGTGACAGCGGCGATAAATATTCCACTAAACGTGCCGCAGTATCAACCTCAACGTTCGCAAGTTCAGGGTGCTGGTGCAGTCGATGTCTTAAGGCGATGCAATTCATATTTGTCTCCGTCTCAAATGCCAGTTTTTATGATTGTTAATCTTAGTTTTTTATAGTATTAAATTTCATTTGCAGCGGGCCAACAACAGCCCACACCTGTCACTTTTTACTACAAGCTGACAAACATAACAATAAGCCGAAAAATTAAACTGACTCGTTACAAATATATCCACCTTTTATCGCGGTCACAAATTGCGACTATTTACTCAAATGCGCTAATTAACTAAAGACTATCGCGCTTAAAAAGCCGATAATTGCCCCAATTATTCAATTCGCCAGTTTTAAAATCGTGCGAGCTTATATTTGTCTGTTTTATGACGGGTAATGCTCAAGCATTTCGATTTTATTGATGTGATCACTGTGGAACCCATGCAATGGAAATTAAAGTAGATTTTCTCGACAACCTTAGACTTGAAGCCAAGTTTGACGATTTTTCGGTTATTGCCGATCAACCTATTCGTTACAAAGGCGACGGCTCAGCCCCGAGCCCGTTCGACTATTTTTTAGCTTCATCGGCGCTTTGTGCTGCCTATTTTATGAAAGTTTACTGTGTGTCTCGTGAAATCCCGACCGAAGGCATTCGACTATCGCAAAATAATATTGTTGATCCTGAAGATCGTTACAACCAAATATTCCAAATTCAAGTTGAGCTGCCAGACACTATTTCTGATCGCGATCGTCAGGGAATTTTACGCTCTATCGACCGTTGCACGGTTAAAAAAGTGGTGCAAACACAGCCTGAGTTCAAAATTGAAACAGTCGAAAACCTTGATGCCGACGCCCAAGCAATGTTAATGGGTCAGCCAACTGATGCAGCAGAGTCGTTTATTTTAGGAAAAGATTTACCGCTTGAACAAACCATTGCCAACATGACCGAGATCCTAGCCGAGCTGGGCATGAAAATTGAGATTTCATCGTGGCGCAACATTGTGCCAAACGTTTGGTCATTACACATTCGCGATTCAGCATCACAAATGTGTTTTACCAACGGCAAAGGCGCCACCAAAGAAAGTGCTTTATGTTCTGCTTTGGGTGAGTTTATTGAGCGTTTAAACTGTAACTTCTTTTATAACGACCAATTTCTTGGCCTTGAGATTGCTAACAGTGAGTTTGTGCACTATCCCAATGAGAAGTGGTTTAAGCTAGAGCAAGACGACAGCCTGCCTACTGGGATTTTAGACCCATATTGTCGCGAAATTTACGACGCCGAAGGCGAACTACGCGGTTCACACCTGATTGACACTAACTCAGGCAATAGTGAGCGTGGCATTTGTTCTATTCCTTACGTGCGCCAGTCTGATGGTGAAACGGTATATTTCCCGTCGAACTTAATCGAAAACTTATTCTTAAGTAACGGCATGAGTGCTGGTAACAACATTGAAGAAGCGAAGGTTCAGTGTTTATCTGAAATTTTCGAGCGTGCGGTTAAGCGCCAAATCATTGAGCAAGAAATTATTCTGCCAGATGTTCCTCAATCTGTTATTGACCAGTACCCTAGCATTGTCGCAGGTATCAACGCCCTTGAAGCCCAAGGTTTCCCTATTGTCGTTAAGGATGCATCATTGGGCGGTCAATTCCCAGTAATGTGTGTGACCTTAATGAATCCTAAAACCGGCGGTGTATTTGCGTCGTTTGGTGCTCACCCAAGTTTTGAAGCGGCGCTAGAACGTAGCCTAACTGAGTTATTGCAAGGACGTAGCTTTGAAGGCTTAAATGATGTGCCGCCGCCAACGTTTAATAGCATGGCAGTGTCTGAGCCAGAAAACTTCGTTGAACACTTTATTGATTCAACTGGCATTATTTCGTGGCGCTTCTTTGGTGCCAACCACGATTATGATTTCTGTGAATGGGATTTCTCGGGCACTAACGCTCAAGAAAGCGCGACCTTATTTGGGCTGTTAGAAACCTTAGGCAAAGAGGTTTACGTCGCTGAGTTTTCTGACATTGGCAGCGCTTGTCGTATCTTGGTGCCTGACTATTCAGAAGTGTATCCAGTTGATGATCTTATCTTTGATAATACCAACAAGGCACTTGATTACCGCGAAGACATTTTAAATCTTCACTCGTTAAGTGATGATGCACTCGCTAGCTTAGTTGAACGTTTAGAAGAAAGTCAGTTAGATAACCAAACCGATATCCCGACCCTAATTGGCATTGTCTTTGACGAAAATACCGTGTGGGGACAGCTCACCATTATTGAACTTAAGATCTTAAGCTATTTAGCACTAGGCGAGCTAGACGAGGCGATTGAACTGGTTGAGTCATTCCTGCAATACAATGATAATACGGTTGAGCGCGGCCTGTTTTATCAAGCGTTGCACGCGGTGTTAGAAATCACCTTAGACGAAGAACTAGAGCTGGCTGATTACATCACCAACCTTAGTCGGATGTTTGGCAACGATACCATGACTGAAGTCGTTGGCACGGTAACTGGCGACGTTAAATTCCCCGGCCTAACCAAAACTAGCATGAAGTTAGAAGGGCTAGAAAAGCACCTGCGATTAATTGAAAGTTATACCAAGCTGCACCAAGTTCGCGCCGCGAAAGCACAGCGCTAATTTACACATAAATCAAGAGTTACCGAACTCGGTAACTCTTGATTTTAGCCCTTACTGAGCTATTGACTATTAACACGTTCCCCTGCTGACATTAATGCCATTTCACTGGCAATGCTGGTCATCGAAATTCCCTCAATCAGTTGATTTCCGCCTTTAAGGCAAACGACTATTTCAGCCACAGGTAAAGCTGGCAACCCCTCAACCGGCACCGGATTAACCAAGTCAGCTGGCGCCGCATGCGCAGCCATCACGCTAATTGCACAATTTCGGCGGACTAATTCAATCAATAAACCGCAGTTGCTCGCGTCGCAAATTAAGTCGTAGCTGATCCCTGATTTTTCTAAACCATCAATCACCGAACGATGAAATTTACAGCCAGGCTCCAACAAAGCCAATGGCAACGGCCGCTGCGAAAATAACGCCGGATCATTAGATAACCACACCCCTTGCTCTTGACGTAACAGCACCCCTTCATTGCTGCCTTCTGGCCGCGTCAAAATAGTGATGTCTAACTCACCTTGGTCCAGATGCTGGCGTAATACCTGTGAATTGGCGCAAATAGAGCTGATGTGAACGCCGGGAATTTTTCGCCGTAATACCTCGATTAAATCAGGCAATAAACTATGCGAAAAATCATCAGGACAACCAATGCTAATATGACGAGCTTGCGATCGATTAAGGATGTTGTCCATTGCTTCGTCATGCAATGTCAATAATTTTCTTGCATACGGCACCAGCGCCTTGCCATCTAAACTTAAGGTTAATGTTCGGGCATTACGGTGAAATAACTTTCGCTCAAGTTGTGCTTCCAAGCGTTTAATCTGCATGCTAATGGCAGATTGGCTGCGATATATTTGCCCGGCAGTGCGGGTAAAACTGCCATTATCAACAACAGCAACAAAGGTTCTGAGTAATTAGATATCCATGTTTTTTGCAATCAGCGGCTTTAGCTTAATCGCAACATAACAGCTTAAGCCGAGTAACGTTAAAATTTTTTAACCAAATAAATTGATGACTGCCATCAGGATTATTGGTTAGACGGTCACCCGCATTAATCATATGCTGGCAGCAGCTCTCGATATTTAACACCAATTGATATGACCCTAATTGGCATAACTTTAATTTGTATAACTCTAGTTGGTACAACTCTAATAGATATAACAAGGAAACAAGATGCAATTAATTATTGGCAACAAAAACTATTCATCGTGGTCGCTGCGACCTTGGTTATTAATGCAATATTTTTCAGTCGAATTTAGCGAACAACAAATTTGGCTATTTAGTGATGAAATGGCGGCACAAATGCAGCAACACGCACCGAATTTAAAAGTGCCAGTGCTGCAAGACAATGACCTCACAATATGGGATTCCCTGGCTATTTGTGAATACATCAACGAGCAGTATTTGGCAGGCAACGCTTGGCCCAAAGATACGGCACAACGGGCGATGGCTCGTTCAATTTGCGCAGAAATGCATGCAGGGTTTTTCGAGATTAGAGCCCAAATGCCAATGAATTGCCGCCGAGCGCCAAGCGAGATTGAAATATCTCAACAAGCTCAGCACGAGGTACAACGGGTTATTGAAATTTTTGAGCAATGCCTCGCAACCCATACTGAACCCGACAGCTTTTTGTTTGGCGAGTTTTCGATAGCTGACGCATTTTATATGCCGATTGTTTGTCGTTTTAGCAGCTACCAAATAGCGATCACACCACGCGTTAAGCAATATTTCAGCAAAATGTTAGCGCTCGAGGCTTACCAAACATGGCTCAAACAGGCCACAGCTGAAACGGCGGTCATTAGCGCTGCGGAAGTTTAGCAGTAAGTTTTGAAGGGGCACTGGGGTTATGCCTCATGGCCGGGCCCAAACATAATAATCGCCATGCCACTCAGGGCAACCAAGCTGCCAACGATATCCCAAATGGTCGGGGTAATACCGTCAACCAGCCATAGCCACATAATGGCGACAAAGATATAAACCCCGCCATAAGCGGCATAAACTCGACCTGCCGCGCTCGGGTGCAATGACAGCAACCAAGCAAATAGCGCAAGGCAGAGCGCGGCAGGAATTAACAGCAGAATGCTTTTATCTTGTTTGAGCCACAAATACGGTAAATAACAACCCACTATCTCGGCGACTGCCGTGATCATAAACAAACCAATTATTTTTAGCTCTGGCATCGGTTAACCGCCAAGCCCCGGTGGCAAGATATCAAACTTTGGCACCCCTTGCGGAAATACCGCCCAAGTAGGCGCTGATGCGGTGTAAATGGCCATGCTTGGCGTGAATGTTTGATCACTTTTTAGGGTCGACACCGCCACTGAATAGAAATGACCAACCGTGACATCGACACAAACCGTCGTGCCACAAGTTTTGCAAAACAAATGGTTTAAATCTTGGCCCGAATCGCCCTCACGGGTAAAGCTTGTGACATTTGTTTGGTTGAGGTTTAGTTTATCTTTAGCGACCCACAACCCAAACCACTTGTCCGATCCAGTATGTATTTGGCATTGCTTGCAATAACAAAAAACTGCCTTAATTTCTTCACATTCAAGCGAATAAGTGACCGCGCCACAGCCACAGCTACCGTTTAATTTATGCATTAGTTAACTCCATTAATCTAGATTGTTAGCTCTTTAAGAGCATTGACTATGTACAAGTTAGTTGTGTCTGTGTATTTATTCTATTAAATAATTAAGTATGTCATCGAGCTTAGCTACTGCCACCAA
>Ga0209396_1000170_pt1 | contig 82713 bp, 79 predicted proteins | sample GOMGulsemesocosm_6_FD_184638 | JGI IMG/M metagenome (GOLD analysis project Ga0209396, IMG submission 184638) | Methane-oxidizing microbial communities from mesocosms in the Gulf of Mexico - GOM8C Gulf of Mexico (SPAdes) (version 2) | ecosystem: Environmental > Aquatic > Marine > Cold seeps... | reverse complement strand
AGAACGATATCCCGTTGAGATACCAGAAATTAAATCGCATTCGTTTAACTTCGTTGCTGCAGGCCTTGCCTGAAGCGAGATGCGCATGATACGCGTCTCAGTTTTGATGTCAACGTTTTATTTAAATTAATTTGAAAGTTTTTCGACATTTCAAATTAAATCATTTTAAAACGTTAAGTTAACCTTTTTGGTTTATAACCGAAGAGATAACTTATCAAAACATCCGTTTGGTGATTCGTTTTAACTGAACCCCTTGGAACTGGATGCGCATTCTATAGATATTTACTTTGCCGTCAACACTTTTTCTAAATAAAAATGAATTAATTTAAAATAAACACTTTTACGGCTACATATCGTACAAATTAGTTAATATATAGGCTAGCTTGCTTGATTTCATTAATACGTTGCGCATTTACCTGTTGTTCATCTTCGTATTTATCAACAAACAAAACTCTATTTTTAATGCCTGCTCGTTCAGCTGCTTTCATATCTGAGACTTTATCTCCAATAAATATGCTATTTATTAAATCAACATTATGCTCTTTTGCCGCTTTAAAGAGCATACCTGGCTCTGGCTTCCTACAATCACATGCTTTTAAATACTCTCCTAGCCCTTTTTCAGGGTGGTGAGGGCAGTAATAGACAGCGAAGATTGTCACGCCTCTCTTTTCAAATTCACTTTTCATCCACAATGAGAGTTGTTCAAACTGCTCTATAGTATATTTTCCTCGTGCAATACCTGATTGATTGGTTATCACAAAAAGCTTATACCCTTTCCTTTGGGCATCTAAACAGACATCAAATATACCTTCAATGAATTCAAATTCTTCTTTTTTATAAACATAACCATGGTCCACATTAATAATGCCATCACGGTCTAAAAACAGGGCTTTTTTCATAATAATCTTATTTAAATAAGCTTTTAACTTAATATAAATGAAAAAGACGAGTATAACTCGTCTTTTACTTCTTTAAATCTACCGCATTTTACATGCAAAGACCGCCATCAATTTCAACAACTCGACCAGTAAAGAAATCATTCTCAAAAATGTATTTTACCGTATGAGCAATTTCATCAGCTTCGCCTAAACGGCCAACCGGTTTCATTTTCTCTAAACGGTCTCGCATTTCAGGTTTCATTGCATCAGTCATAGCTGTACGAATAACACCAGGAGCAATAGCACCGACTCGAATCCCATGGCGACCTAATTCACGAGCCCACGTTACAGTCATAGCAACAACACCCGCTTTTGACGCAGCATAATTGGTCTGCCCCATATTACCACCACGCGCGATTGAGGACATATTGATAATAACGCCTTTACGTTTACCCTCTATCATATGTACAGCAGCTTCACGGCCACATAAAAATACGCCAGTTAGATTAACATCTATAACCGATTGAAATTGATCTAAAGACATTTTCTTCGCAACAACGCCATCTTTAGCCTTAACAAACATACCGTCACGTAATATACCAGCATTGTTAATCAAACCATCAATACCTGAAAAATCACTATTAATTTTTGTGAATATCGTTTCTACTTCACTTTCATTAGTAACATTCGCAAGGTAATACTTTGCCGAAGAACCTGCTTCTTCTATAAGCTTAACGGTTTCTTGTAATAATTCTTCATTTAAATCAATAAGTGCTAACTTTGCACCGTGCTTAGCTAAACTAACCGCCATTGAGCGACCAAGACCTTGTCCGCCACCTGTTATTACGATTGTTTTATTTATTAAATTCATGTTTTTCCTCGGTACTGGTACTTTTTATATTTGTGTATCTATATTCAGGTATTTATTTGAAGTGGATTAAAGAACCACTCCACTATTTTATTATCTATTTCAGAAATTTCTTTAAATTGCCATTGTGGCTCTTTATCTTTATCAACCAATAAGGCTCTAACACCTTCAGAAAATTCATTCTGCTGACAGCAACGTAAAGACAAGTTTAGTTCACTATCAAAACACTGCTTTAATGCCATTGTTTTACTACGTTGTAATTGCTGATAAATAATAGCGATACTTAATGGACTACCCTTTAATATTTTTTGCTGTGCTTGTAGCAACCACTTATTATCAGCATCTGTAAGTTGAGCATTAATAATTGCGTGATAGATATCAGCGATATTATCATAATTTGTTAACTCACTAATAATACATTGATGCATAACAATTAATGATTGTGGCTGGTTTTTTGTGTTAATTATAAATTCATTCAATAAATCACTAAGCAGTTGGTGATTAGCTTCATTGTTATGCCAGCTAACTTTCAGTAATTCATCTTGAATATTATTGTATCGCTCACTTTTGATCAGGTGATCGGCAAGATCTAGCTGTAATGCGTCAACGCCATTAAACATTGCCCCCGTTAAACCTAAAAACATACCAATATTATTAGGCATTTTATTTAAAAACCAACTAGCGCCTACGTCAGGGTACAGACCAATAGTGACTTCAGGCATTGCCATTAAAGTTTTTTCAGTACTCACTCTATGGCTAGCGCCAGCCATTAACCCGACTCCCCCCCCCATAACGTATCCATTTGCCCATGCTAAAATAGGCTTTTCATAGGCATGAATAAGTTGATCTAAATGATATTCACTTTGAAAAAAATCAACCGCTTTAGATGATCTTATTTTCTCATCGCTAATAGGAAAACGTTGATCTTTTAGGTGGTGATAGAGACTAACCACATCACCACCAGCACAAAAAGCTTTTTCACCCGCCCCTTTTAGCACAACAACAACTATTTCATCATTATTTTGCCAGAGTGTAAGTTGCTCAGTAAGCATTGCTATCATTGATAAGCTTAATGCATTTAATGATTTTGGTGCATTAAGCTCAGCAATACCAATTTGCTTTCCGTTTACGGTAAACATTTCTGAGAATATAACGGGAGACTGGTGCATAAATTTTACTTAAATAAGTTACTATTGGACAAAACTATAAACTGCCGTCAATTTCTACAACAGTTCGACCTGTTACAGTACCTTCTACATAAGCAGCAAACGCATTAGGTAAATCAGAAAATGGTATGGTTGTGGGTGAAATTAACGATAATTTGGTTGGCTTCAAGTCAGTTGCTAAGCGTTTCCAACCTTGTGCTCTAACAGAAAGTGGCATTTCAACTGAATTAATACCTAACAAGCTAACACCACGTAAAATAAATGGCATCACAGTTGAATCTAGTTTGATACCACCCGCTAAGCCAATTGAAGCTATATTTCCCCAAACATTAGTTGTACGCGTTAACCAAGATAAGGTTTCACCACCAACATTATCAATTGCCCCGCCCCATTGTGCTGCTTCAAGCGGTTTAGTTCCCATATCAAAGTCATGACGATTAATGAGTTTACTCGCGCCAAGCTCTTTTAGGTAACTTTCTTGCTCAGATTTTCCAGTAAAAGCGATAACCTCATAACCAATATTTGACAACATGTTAATAGCAAAACTTCCCACTCCGCCAGTAGCGCCAGTAACAACAATAGGTCCTCGTTCAGGTATTTGACCGTTGTCTTCCATCCTCTGAATTGCAATAGCAGCAGTATAACCTGCAGTGCCCAGTGCCATAACGTCACGTAAACTCATCCCTTGTGGTAATGACACTACAGAATCTGCTTTGATTCGTGCATATTCGCTATAACCACCATCATAAAGCTCAGATAACTGTGCACCACAAACTAAAACTTTATCGCCAGTTTTGAATCGTTCATCAACAGATGAAACTACAACACCTGACAAATCGATACCACCAACAAGAGGATAAGTGCGTAAAATACGCCCTTTACCTGTTGCTGCTAATGCATCTTTATAATTAATATCGGAATAGGCAACTTTAATGACCACTTCACCAGCGGTTAAATCATCTAAGCTAATCTGTTCAAAGCCACTGGATATTTTTTTCTTATCACCGTCTTGCAGTTGATGGATACGAAATGCGGTGAAACTTTCTGGTATAGCTAACATAAAACAACCTACTTATATAAATGAACTATTAAATTTTATTTGTCGTATTCAATAGTTAAAAAAGAGCTATCAGCATAGAGCTGAAAAAATTTCAACGCTACTCGACTTTAGTCAAAAGTATCGACGTCTAATTGATAAATTAATATTTAAGTAAACAAATCAGCTGGCATACCCATTAGTGGATCACTGCCAGTATTGATGGCCTGAATATGGCTGTCAATTCTAGGTAATATTCGCTGTAGGTAAAATTGCCCAACATAAAGTTTTGCTTGATAAAAGTGGTCTTGCTCTGTTTTAGCTAACGATTTTTCAGCCATCATTGCCCACATATAGGCGTAACTAACATAACCAAACACCGCTAGGTAATCAGTAGCTGACGCACCAACTAAATTTTTATCCTGCCCAGTGTCCGTTAATAACGTTTCGGTTAGTTCGGTTAGTTTAGTTAATGATGACTGCAATGGCTTGATAAAAGCACTTAACGATTTATTGCCTTGATGAGTATCGATAAATAAATTAATTTCAGTTTGATAAACATTAAAAAGTTGTCCTTTGCTAGCGACAATTTTTCGCCCTAATAAATCAAGTGACTGAATACCATTGGTGCCTTCATAAATTTGGGCGATACGAACATCACGGATTAATTGCTCTTGCCCCCATTCACGGACATATCCATGACCACCAAAAACCATTTGTCCCAAGCCACAACTGTCGTACGACATGTCGGTTAAAAACGCTTTAGCTACAGGTGTTAATAAAGCAACCAATTGCTCAGCTTTGGTTTTTTCTTCTCTATTATCACTGTATTTTACTAAATCTAATTGTTTGGCAACATAAGTAGAAAAACACCTTCCTGCTTCATTTAATGAACGCATGGTTAATAGCATACGACGAACATCAGGGTGAACAATTAAAGGATCCGCAGCCTTATCTTGTCGTTGTACGCCAGTAGCACTTCTACCTTGTAAACGGTCGTGAGCATATTCAGCCGCTTGCTGATATGAGACTTCTGTTGCACCAACGCCTTGGATGCCCATGCCTAAACGTTCATAGTTCATCATGGTAAACATGTAATTTAGACCTTTGTTTTGCTCACCAACTAAAAAGCCTTTTGCACCATCAAAATTCATGACACTGGTTGCTGAGCCTTTAATGCCCATTTTATGTTCGATAGAGCCACAAGTAACGGTATTACGTTCACCTAAACTACCATCGCTATTTACTAAAAACTTAGGCACAACAAACATCGAAATACCACGGGGTCCAGCTGGAGCGCCAGGTATTTTAGCTAAAACTAAATGAATGATGTTTTCAGTTAAGTCGTGCTCACCACCTGTGATGAATATTTTTGTACCTGAAACATTAAAGCTACCATCGTCATTTTCTTCAGCTTTTGAGGTCATGATGCCTAAATCACTACCTGAATGGGGCTCTGTCAAACACATAGTGCCTGACCAAATTCCAGAGTACATATTTTCAAGATAGGTAGTTTTCATTGCTGATGAAGCATGAGCAGCAAGAGCCAAACAAGCTCCTGCCGTTAACATCGGATATAAAGCAAAAGAAATTGACGCCGACTGGGTCATTTCTTCAAAGCATGCTTGCAACATTTTTGGCATCCCCATGCCACCATAATCTGCATCGCCACTTAATGCCCCCCAACCACCATCACAATAGAGTTGATAAGCTTTTTTAAAACCATCAGGTGTGGCTACCTCACCATCATTCCATACTGCACCTTGCTCATCGCTGTTACGATTTAATGGCGCAATGACCTCGCTGGTTAATTTGGCGCCTTCTTCAAGGATCGCATTAGCAGTATCTTTATCAATGAGTTCAGCTAATTCTGGTAGCTGACTCCATAATTGCTCAACTTGAAAGACTTCATGCAATAAAAACTGCATGTCTTTTAACGGGGCACGATATTCACTCATAGCACCAACCCTTACATGTTGCGACGGTATTGACCGCCGGCATCGAAAAGAGAGTTTACAATTTGTCCTAATGAGCAGACTTTACAAGCATCCATCATTAATTCAAAAATGTTTTCATGATTAATAGCCGCTGTCTGTAAACGCTTTAATAAATCTTTCACTTCTGTTTCATTAGCTTTATTTAAGCTGGCTAACATCTCTATTTGATAGGTTTTTTCTTCTTCTGTCGCACGAATAACCTCTTCAGGTACAACCGTTGGCGAACCTGTTGAACTTAAGAAGGTATTTACGCCGATAATTGGAAACTCACCTGAATGCTTCAAGTGTTCGTAATGCATACTTTCTTCTTGAATCTTTCCACGTTGATACATGGTTTCCATTGCACCAAGTACACCACCACGCTCATTAATTCTGTCAAACTCAGTTAATACCGCTTCTTCAACTAAATCAGTCATCTCTTCAATAATGAATGCCCCTTGAATTGGGTTTTCATTTTTCGACAGACCTAGTTCGCGATTAATAATTAACTGAATCGCCATTGCTCTACGAACACTATCTTCCGTTGGTGTAGTAATAGCCTCATCATATGCATTGGTATGCAATGAGTTACAATTATCGTTAATTGCGTAAAGTGCTTGCAAAGTCGTACGAATATCATTGAAATCAATCTCTTGCGCATGTAATGAACGACCTGAAGTTTGAATATGATATTTAAGCATTTGCGCTCGAGCATTAGCACCATATTTATTCTTCATCGCTTTTGACCAAATACGACGGGCAACACGGCCAATAACCGCATACTCTGGATCGATACCATTTGAGAAGAAGAACGATAAGTTAGGCCCAAATTCATTAATATCCATACCACGGCTTAAGTAGTATTCAACAAAAGTAAAACCATTCGCTAGCGTTAATGCTAACTGCGTGATTGGATTCGCGCCAGCTTCGGCAATATGGTAACCAGAGATAGACACTGAATAGAAGTTACGTACTCCTTTCTCAATAAAGTATTCTTGAACATCACCCATTAATCGAAGAGCAAATTCAGTTGAGAATATACACGTATTTTGCGCTTGGTCCTCTTTTAAAATATCGGCTTGAACTGTTCCACGCACTAGCGTTAAGGTTTTTGCTTTAATTTCTTGATAAGTTGCTGCGGGTAAAACTTGATCTCCCGTTACACCTAATAGCATCAAACCTAAACCATCATTACCTTCTGGTAATTCACCTTGGTAGGAAGGACGTTCACAACCTTTGTCTTTGTAGATTTTCTTAATTACTGCCGCAACTTCTTTTTCCAAACCGTTTTCAGTGATAAATTTTTCACACTGCTGATCAATCGCCGCATTTAAGAAAAAGCCTAATAACATTGGTGCAGGCCCGTTAATCGTCATTGAAACCGATGTCATTGCATGAGCTAAATCAAAACCTGAATAAAGTTTTTTAGCATCATCTAAACAACAAATTGAAACACCAGCATTTCCAATTTTACCGTAAATATCAGGGCGAATTGCCGGATCGTTACCGTACAAGGTTACTGAATCAAACGCAGTTGACAAACGTTTAGCTGGCATACCTTTTGATACATAATGGAAACGACGGTTAGTTCGTTCTGGGCCACCTTCACCGGCGAACATACGTGTTGGATCTTCACCTTCACGTTTAAACGGGAATAAACCTGCTGTGTAGGGAAATTCACCTGGTACATTTTCTTGTAAATTCCACTTTAAAATATCACCCCAACCTTGGTATTTAGGCATGCTAATTTTCGGAATACTGCTATGCGATAGCGAAGTTGTATGAGTTTCAATGGATAATTCTTTATTACGTACTTTAAATTTAAACTCTGGATCTTTATAGCGCTGAACTTTGGTTGCCCATTGCTCAAGTAACAGTTTATTTTTCGGGTCTAAATCCAACTCAACTTGGCTATATAAAGCTTCAAGTTGTGTGACTAAGTCATTTGAAACATCAGAATCTGTCTCTTTTGCTGTTTCAATCGCTTGATGAATACCATAAAGTTTTTGCGCAACCTTGGCTTGTTTTTCAACCCAAGTATCGTAGCCACGGTTATTTTCTGAAATTTCAGATAAGTAACGAATGCGGCTCCCCGGAATTACACTACTTTTGTTTTCTAAAGTACCATCAATCGATAGAACATCACCAACAACTAAACCAGCTTTGGTATTTAACGATGTTATCACCGCGTTATAAAGCTTAGTCATACCACGGTCGTTAAACTGTGACGCAATTGTGCCATATACAGGAACTTCATCGTCACCCGCTTCAAACATGCCGCGGTTACGTTTGTATTGTTTTTTCACATCACGAAGTGCATCAAGTGCGCCACGTTTATCAAACTTATTAAGCGCAATAATATCAGCGAAATCAAGCATATCTATTTTTTCTAACTGTGTTGCTGCACCGTATTCAGGCGTCATTACATATAAAGAAACGTCTGAGTGCTCTTCAATTTCGGTATCTGACTGACCAATACCTGAAGTTTCTAGAATAATTAAATCAAAATCAGTCGCTTTTAAAATTTCTAGTGTGTCGTTTACATAAACTGATAACGCTAAGTTTGACTGACGTGTAGCGAGTGAGCGCATATAAACACGATCGTTATTTACCGCATTCATACGAATACGATCGCCTAATAATGCACCGCCGGTTTTACGTTTTGACGGATCAACCGAAACAATGGCAATTTTGCTATCATCCGTTGCCATTAAAAAGCGGCGAATTAATTCATCTACTAAAGATGATTTACCTGCACCACCCGTACCAGTAATACCTAACACAGGGGTTTTGCTGGCTGAGGCTATTTTTTTAATCTTCTCTAATGCTACCTGATTTTCTTGTGGCGCATTTTCTGCCGCTGAAATTAAACGGGCTATTGCTTGTTTGTCGTTCTTTTTAAGATTAGCAACATCATCTTTTTTAACATTCATACCGGTTTTAAAATCACAGCGTTCAAGCATGTCATCTATCATGCCTAACAAACCAAGTTCACGACCGTCATCAGGCGAATAAATACGGGTAATACCGTAGTCTTGTAGCATTTTAATTTCTTCAGGAAGTATTACACCACCACCACCGCCAACAATGCGAATATGTTCACAACCACGCTCTTTAAGTAAATCATACATATATTTAAAATATTCGTTGTGACCACCTTGATAAGAGGTCATCGCAATGGCATTAGCATCTTCTTGAATTGCTGTGTTTACGACTTCTTCAACACTACGATCATGACCTAAATGAATCACTTCAGCACCACTCGATTGTAAAATTCGGCGCATAATATTAATGGCAGCATCATGGCCGTCAAATAAAGACGCGGCAGTGACGATTCTAATTTTATTTTTCAATTGATATCTTTCAGTATTCATTTTGAATTCTCTTTTATTAATCGTCTCATCAACATACGAAACGGTTTTGTGCTGAATTGCTGTTTAATTTTTCTATTAATAGAATTAAAACACAAAGAAAACACCATTAACATTGATTTTATTGTCAATTTAATGGACTATCTTGCGATAACAAAACCATTATGACAAGCAAAGTAAATTAACCTTTATGAATCAGAAAATAATAAATGCGAAACCAATAAATCAAAACTCATTTATTAACGACATTCGTTTACTTATTCCTATTTTTTTATTAAATAAACTTGAAGTACACCCGCTGACATCGAGCCTTTATCCTGTTTCTCTTGGTAAATACTCAGGCGACTCATATCATTTAAAGCATAATAATAGTGAGCACTACAGTTTATTATACTGCCAAGGGGCTAAAGGAATTTTAGACTATAAAAACAAATCTCGAGAAGTTAAATCGGGTGATCTTGTTATTATGCCAGCCAATGCTAGCTTTGAGTTTACCGCTACTCGGAGCGAAAAACTAAATAGCAATGTTAGTGTAGGCAAAGTGTATTGGTTAAATTTCAAAGGCGATTTAGCCAATAATTTTACTGAACGATTATTAATGAAAATGGATGATGGTTTAGCACATGTTGGAAATATTGATGAAGTTATTCAAGACTTTGATAATTTGTTAGCACTCGGAAGCAGAGGTTATACCGCCACTAATGTTATTCATGCTGTACATGTTCTTCAGCAAGCATTAAGTTTCCTAGCATTGCAACTGCGGTTAACTGACTTTAACAGCAGCTCAAAATTTGACATTGATGCTGTTGAACGCTTAATGAGAAATAACCTTCATCAAGAGCTGAGCTTAGATACCTTGGCACATTACAGCCAGTTGTCGAAATTTCATTTTTCAAAAAAGTTTAAAGAGCTCACCGACAGCTCACCTATTCAACATTTTATTAATATGAAAATGCAACGAGCTTGCTTTCAATTAGATAATAGTGGACAAACCATTAAAGAAATTAGTGAAAGTTTAGGTTATAGCGATCCCTACTATTTTTCACGCTTATTCAAGAAATCGGTAGGCATGTCGCCAAAGCAGTATCGAGATTCTGGGCATAGGTAATGTTAATAAAGCACTCAAGTTAACTAACATGCTCAGCTAAATAATCTACTAACAACCTTATTTTCGGTGACAAATGACGATTTTGAGGATAAACAGCCCATATTCCACCGTCTGGCTCTCTAAAGTTATCGAGCAAACTAACCAACTCACCACTTTCCAAGTAATCTTGAACATAATAGTCAGGCAATTGAACGATACCTAATCCTTTTAATGCCGCATCAACTAAACCTACCCCACTATTATAACGAAGCTTACCTGTAACCCGAATACTTCTTTGAGTACCGCTGTCACTAAAGTGCCAATAATCAAGCGTGCCCAACAAACAACTATGTTTATTCAACTCAGATAGAGAGTGAGGAATGCCGAACTTGCCCAAGTATACTGGTGATGCACATAAATAATTTAATCTCTTTCCTAGTTTTCTGGCCATCAACGTTGAATCAGCTAGCTTGCCAAGACGAATAGCTAAATCATAGCCCTCTTCAACTAAGTCAATTTGGCGATTACTCAAATAAGCATTCACTTCAACATCATTGTATTGCTGCATAAAATTGTTCACCAAAGGCAATATCCACTGTTCTCCATAAGTAACTGAAGCAGTAAGTTTAATTTTTCCTTGGGGTTTTACTTGTAAATTAGTGATGGCTCGTTCAGCTTCATCTAAACCATCAAGCACACTTCGACAGTGCTGATAAAAAATGCGTCCTTCCTCAGTCAAAGAGACCTTTCGTGTAGTACGGTAAAATAATTTAATATTAAGCCGTTTTTCTAATGCACTGATCTGACGACTAACTTGAGCCGTTGAAATAGCCATTTTTTTTGACGCCTGAGTAAAACTATCAGTTTCGGCAACATAAACAAATTCACTAATTCCTTCCCACTGCATTATTACACCTCAGTAAAAGTTATTTACAAAAAAGGCATATTATCATCTTAATAGAAATAAATATAATAACGAACATGAAAATCAAGTTGAGTAGGCTAAGCTTAATCATCCACCTATGAGTGAAGCCTAAGAACATCATTAATTAAATAGTGAGAATAATATGACTGACAAATTTATCAAATCAAAAGCCGCCATCGCCTGGGGCCCTAAACAACCATTATCCATTGAAGAAGTTGATGTAATGCTTCCACGTGAAGGAGAAGTTTTAGTTAAAGTTATCGCGTCTGGCGTATGTCATACCGATGCATTTACTTTATCTGGTGATGACCCAGAAGGAATTTTCCCTGTAATTTTAGGCCACGAAGGTGGTGGTATTGTTGAACAAATAGGCGAAGGTGTAACCAGTGTAAAAGTAGGCGACCATGTTATTCCTTTATATACTCCTGAATGTGGTGAGTGTAAGTTCTGTTTATCTGGAAAAACCAACCTTTGCCAGAAAATTCGCGAAACTCAAGGTAAAGGCTTAATGCCAGACGGTACCACTCGCTTTTATAAAGATGGCCAACCAATTTTCCACTATATGGGGTGTTCAACTTTTTCTGAATACACTGTATTACCAGAGATTTCTTTAGCAAAAGTGAATAAAGAAGCTCCCTTGGAAGAAGTTTGTTTATTAGGTTGTGGGGTAACAACTGGCATGGGTGCTGTAATGAACACTGCAAAAGTTGAAGAAGGCGCTACAGTTGCTATTTTCGGACTTGGCGGTATTGGTTTATCAGCAGTTATTGGCGCAACAATGGCAAAAGCAAGTCGTATAATTGCCATTGACATCAACGAAAGTAAATTCGATTTAGCGAGAAAATTAGGCGCTACTGATTTTATTAATCCAAAAGATTACGACCGTCCGATACAAGATGTTATTGTTGAATTAACCGACGGTGGTGTTGATTACTCATTTGAGTGTATTGGAAACGTCAATCTGATGCGCTCTGCTTTAGAATGTTGTCATAAAGGTTGGGGAGAATCAGTAGTTATTGGTGTTGCTGGTGCAGGACAAGAAATATCGACACGCCCGTTCCAGTTAGTAACTGGTCGAGTATGGCGAGGCTCTGCCTTTGGTGGTGTTAAAGGTCGTACAGAATTACCTGATTACGTTGAACGTTACTTAGCTGGAGAGTTCAAATTGAGTGACTTTATTACCCACACAATGGACCTTGAAGATATCAATGAATCATTCGACTTGATGCATAGAGGCGAAAGTATCCGCAGTGTTATTCATTTCGACAAGTAATACGTATCTACAAGTCATAACAATCCGCTACCTGTTATGTCATAACATTATGGGTAGCACTTTAAAATTAGTATCGAGTATACATTAATATGACCATTGAAAATTTGAGTATGAATAAAAGTTTTGGTGGCTGGCATAAGCAATATAGTCATCATGCTAAAACATTAAACTGTAACATGCGTTTTGCTATTTACTTACCGCCACAAACATCAAATGGACAAAAAGTTCCTGTCCTGTATTGGCTTTCTGGTCTTACATGCACTGATGAAAATTTTATGCAAAAAGCTGGGGCTTTTCGTCTAGCGGCTGAATTAGGTATTGCAATTGTTACCCCTGATACTAGCCCTAGAGGTAAAGATGTCGCGAATGATGAGGGCTATGATTTGGGACAAGGAGCAGGTTTTTATGTCAACGCAACTCAAGCTCCTTGGAGTCGTCATTACCAAATGTACGACTACATCGTCAACGAACTACCTCAAATAATTGAATCGACTTTTCCTGTTTCAAATAAACGCTCAATCGCAGGACATTCAATGGGCGGTCATGGTGCCTTAACTATCGCGCTAAAAAATCCGCAGCTTTATCGTTCGATGTCAGCATTTAGTCCTATCAGTAATCCAATGAATTGCCCATGGGGACAAAAAGCATTTACCGCATATCTTGGTAAGGATAAAGAAGTATGGAAGAACCACGATGCTAGCGAGCTAATGCGACAAGCTAAAGTACTTATTCCCGCAAAAGTAGACCAAGGTGAATCTGATGATTTTTTAACCGAACAGTTGAAACCAGAAACGTTAATTTCCGCCGCAAAAGTGAGTGATTATCCGTTGGAGTTAACCCTTCATCAAGGTTATGATCATAGCTATTATTTTATCGCTAGCTTTATTGAAGACCACATACGTTTTCATTTCACTCATCTGAATAAATAATAAATACCGTTGAAGACTTCAAAGCAAGGTTTTTAAATTCAGTAATAGCTACTTTATTGATATTGTAGGTTAAGCAACATAACCCTGTTTAACTTACAATATCACAAAACTTATTACGTACCGACAGGTTCAAATTCAAACTATTTTCTTTGCTATTGGACATCCATTTCATGTTGTTGTCTAACAGCCCCTCAGCGCGAATTTTCGTCAACAAGGATGTGCTCAATAGCGTATTCAAGCGCTAGTGTTAACTATAAGGTATAGATTAGGTGATTAACTGGTAAAGTAATCAAATAGGTAATAACTTCTGCTGCAACGCAATAAGGTTAAGTACTTTTTGTAACTTGGTTTGAATGAATGGTGACAATAATTTTTTCTGTTTCACTAACAATTGTTGCTCGGCATCGGTGAGTGAAATAAAACAATCAATTTGCTTTTGTTTTTGGTCAAAATAACTGATCACGTCATCCGCAAATTCGTTCTTTTCACCTACTTGGGTTTGCCGCTGTTGAAAAAGGAAATCTTCAGGTGTTTCTAAAAATAAATTAATAAATAAAATATTATCTTCATCACCATACCAACCCGCAGTCATGGTTTGAAAATTAAACTGAGCCTCTAATTTATTGGTAACCGACTTTATTTGAACAAATTTTTCAATTAACTCAATATTCGATTTAATGGTAATAGGTAATTGCTCTGTCATGAATTTTTTCATTACTAATTATTTTATATAAAGTAGACCCTAGCACGATTTAAAAGTATTTTTCTTTAAATCGAGTGCTTATTACAACAATAAAAGTAAAAAATTATGATATAAAAAAGCCGCTTTATCACACTATATAGCGGCTTATACTTTGATGTTATGTCGTTAGCTTTATAGCATTTCAACCGCAATAGCTGTCGCCTCACCACCACCGATACAAAGAGAAGCCAAACCTTTTGATAAACCTTTATTTTTCAACGCATGAATTAAAGTTACCATAATGCGAGCGCCACTTGCGCCTAATGGGTGGCCTAACGCACAAGCACCACCGTTGATATTTACTTTTTCAACATCTAATGCTAACTCTTTAATCGCTAACATAGTTACCATCGCGAATGCTTCGTTAATTTCCCATAAATCAACATCAGCCGTAGTCCAATTCGCTTTAGCTAATACTTTATTCATAGCGCCAACCGGAGCAACAGTAAACTCAGCAGGTTTTTGTGCATGTGTAGCATGAGCAACAATTTTACATAATGGCGTTAAACCACGTTTTTTTGCTTCTGATTGCTTCATCATCACTAATGCGGCTGCGCCGTCAGAAATTGAGCTAGAGTTTGCAGCAGTAATGGTACCGTCACGTTTAAACGCAGCGCGAAGTGATGGTATTTTATCAGGACGTGCATTGCCCGGTTGTTCATCAATAGCAAAAACAGAGTCACCACGACGAGATTTAATTGTTACTGGCGAAATCTCACTTTCAAAGGCACCTGCAGCAATAGCTGCATTAGCACGTGACAATGAGCGAATTGCATATTCATCCATATCTTCACGGGTAAAACCTGCGTCATCAGCAGTTTCTTGTGCAAAACAGCCCATCGCGATGCCATCATAAGCGTTCTCTAAACCATCAGTCATCATGTGATCAAGCACTTGACCATGGCCCATTTTTATACCTGAACGTCCCTTAGGTAAAAGGTGCGGAGCATTCGTCATGCTTTCCATACCGCCAGCAACAGCAACATCAATAGAGCCAGCCATTAATGAGTCATGTGCTTGCATCGCTGCTTTCATGCCTGAGCCACATACTTTATTAATCGTGGTACAAACAGTTGATAAAGCTAAATCAGCTTCAAGTGCGGCTTGACGAGCTGGTGCTTGCTTTAAACCAGCAGGAAGTACACAGCCCATGATCACTTCATCAACATGATCGTTAGCAATATTCGCTGCTGACAATGCACCACGAATAGCTGTAGCACCTAGACTTGGCGTAGCAACCGCCGATAATCCGCCCATAAAACCGCCCATAGGCGTTCTCGTTGCAGCAACAATAACAATAGGATCTGTGGTAGACATGAAAGCTCTCCAGCATATAAATAAAATAGAAAAATAATGAGGCGTACCTTAACTTAATTTGACGTTTACGCCAACGTAAACTTGAATTAAGACAAACAGTAAAAGTTTAGCTCTGTAATAAAAAACTTCCATCATACTGTAAAAGCGGGACTAACTTTACGTTTACGTAAACTTCCTGTAAGGTGAGCATCTATTTATAAATAAAGAGTTGTTCATGTCTGAATCTAAAAAACTGACTTTTTCAATTGGCGATCTTGCCAAAGAGTTTGATATCACTACACGCAGTATTCGTTTTTACGAAGATCAAGGTTTGATAACACCGACTCGGAAAGGACAAACTCGAATTTATAACCAAAGAGATAAAGTTAGACTAAAATTAATCCTGCGTGGTAAACGTCTAGGTTTTTCACTGGCCGAAACCGGTCGTATATTTGAACTATATGACTTAGATAATACCAGTGCAAGTCAGCTAAAGCTGATGATGGAAATTATCGAAAATAAAAAATCTGATTTACACCAGCAACTCGATGATATTAAAGTCGTTTTGATGGAGTTAAGCAATTTAGAAGAAAGCTGTTTAGCAACACTATCAGCTATCGAAAATAACCAAATATAATTAAATAGTTAATACAACCAATAATTTTAAGTAGCTAATTAAGCTAAGGAAACATCATGATTTCTACCTTCTCATCAATGAACTTTAATTTAGGCGAAACCGTGGAAATGATCCGCGATACAGTGAACGCCTTTTCACGTGACGAAATTGCCCCTCGTGCAGAAAAAATTGACATTGATAATGAATTTCCAAATGACTTATGGCGTAAATTTGGCGATTTAGGTTTATTAGGGATGACCGTTGACGAACAATACGGAGGCTCAGGTTTAGGTTATTTAGAGCATATGGTTGCGATGCAAGAAATTTCTCGTGCCTCTGCTTCTGTCGGTTTAAGTTACGGCGCTATGTCTAATCTTTGTTTGAACCAATTAAATAAAAATGGCTCACATGAACAAAAAGCAAAATACTTACCAAAACTTTGTAGCGGTGAGCACATTGGCGCATTAGCCATGAGTGAGCCAAATGCTGGCTCTGATGTAGTAAGCATGAAATTACGCGCAGAAAAGCGAGGCGATAAGTACATTTTAAACGGCAACAAAATGTGGATCACCAATGGACCTGATGCCAATGTTTACGTTATTTACGCAAAAACTGATACTACGGCTGGCTCAAAAGGAATTACTGCTTTCATCGTTGAGCGTGACTACCCTGGTTTTTCTCGTCATCAAAAATTAGATAAATTAGGCATGCGCGGTTCAAATACGTGTGAACTCGTTTTCCAAGACTGTGAAGTACCTGCAGAAAATATTTTAGGTGAAGAAGGCAAAGGTGTACGTGTCTTAATGTCAGGCCTTGATTATGAACGTTTAGTTTTAACCGGTGGCCCACTAGGCATCATGGATGCTTGTATGGACTTAGTCGTTCCTTACATTCATGACCGTAAACAATTTGGCCAATCTATTGGAGAATTCCAATTAATACAGGGCAAAATAGCTGACATGTATACTCAAATGAATGCAGCTAAGTCATATGCTTACTTATGTGCTCAAGCTGCAGATCGTGGTGAAACCACTCGTAAAGATGCTGCTGGTGTTATTTTATTTGCCGCCGAATTAGCAACAAAAATGGCGCTAGATGCCATTCAATTATTAGGTGGTAATGGTTACATCAACGAATTCCCTGCAGGTCGTTTATTACGTGATGCTAAGTTATATGAAATTGGAGCTGGTACTTCAGAAATTCGTCGCATGTTAATTGGGCGTGAACTGTTTGCAGAATCTAAGTAACCTGAACCATAGAAATATGGCCTTTTACTCGTAGCCAATGTTCGCAACTCCCTTGAAGTAAAGAACATTAGCTTTGCGTAAAAAGTAAAAGCTCAAATTTAAAACGAATAAAACAAAGGTAATACTGTGGCTAAAATAATTTCAAAAATCAATGTTCGTAGCCCTGACTTCATTGAAAATGCAGCACATATGAAAGTGCAAGTTGACGATTTAAAAGAAAAACTTGAAAGAATAAAGTTAGGTGGTGGCGAACGTAGCCGTGAGCGACATTTATCTCGAGGTAAACTTTTACCACGTGATCGCGTCAATGCCCTGCTTGATGCTGGTTCACCATTTTTAGAATTATCACAATTAGCCGCTTATGAAATGTACGACGCTGACATTCCTGCGGCAGGTATTATTACTGGTATTGGTCGTGTTGGCGGACAAGAATGTATTATTGTTGCTAACGACGCAACGGTAAAAGGTGGTACTTATTTTCCTCTGACCGTAAAAAAACATCTTCGCGCGCAAACCATTGCACAAGAAAACAACTTACCTTGTATTTACTTAGTCGATTCTGGTGGTGCAAATTTACCAAATCAAGACGATGTTTTTCCTGATAAAGAGCATTTTGGTCGTATCTTTTTCAATCAAGCAAATATGTCAGCTCAAGCTATTCCACAAATAGCTGTAGTGATGGGTTCTTGTACCGCAGGTGGTGCATATGTTCCTGCCATGGCAGACGAGTCTATTATTGTTAAAGAGCAAGGCACGATTTTTCTTGCAGGACCTCCATTAGTAAAAGCAGCGACGGGAGAAGTCGTGAGCGCTGAAGATTTAGGCGGTGCAGATGTACATTGTCGCACATCAGGGGTTGCTGATCATTTAGCACAAAACGACCACCATGCTTTAGAAATTGCCCGTAATATTGTTGGTAATTTAAATCGTGTAAAACCGGTAACCATGAACATTCAACCGGTGGTTAAACCCGCATACGATGAGCAAGAAATTTATGGTGTTGTACCTAAAGACTCTCGTCAGCCTTTCGATATTCGTGAGATTATCGCTCGAGTTGTTGATGGCAGTAACTTTGATGAATTTAAAGCCCTTTACGGTACAACCTTAGTTTGTGGTTTTGCTCGTATTTTCGGCTACCCTGTTGGTATTGTCGCTAATAATGGTATTCTTTTTGGCGAATCGGCTCAAAAAGGCGCTCATTTTATTGAGTTATGCGCACAACGAAAAATTCCTTTAGTATTTTTACAAAACATCACTGGTTTTATGGTTGGTCAGCAGTATGAAGCTGGTGGAATTGCTAAACATGGCGCAAAAATGGTGACTGCTGTTGCTACCGCTCAAGTACCAAAATTCACGGTATTAATTGGTGGCAGTTTTGGCGCAGGTAACTACGGTATGTGTGGTCGTGCTTACGATCCTCGTTTCTTATTTATGTGGCCAAATGCTCGTATCTCAGTGATGGGCGGCGAGCAAGCGGCAGGTGTTTTAGCACAAGTAAAACGCGATCAAAAAGATAAACTAGGCGAAAGTTGGAGTGAGCAAGAAGAGGCCAACTTTAAACAACCAATTATCGACAGTTATGAACATCAAGGTCATCCTTATTATGCCTCAGCCCGTTTATGGGACGACGGTATTATTGACCCTGCCGATACACGGCAAGTATTAGGTTTAGCACTTTCTGCCTCATTGAACAAACCAATCGAGGATACCAAATTTGGTATCTTTAGAATGTAGGAATGATGAACATGACTACAATAGAAGAAATTAAAACTGGGAATGTGTTATTCAACGTTGATCGCTACGGCGTAGCAACTGTGACTTTAAATAACCCTGATAAACATAACGCTTTTGACGACAAAATTATCGCTCAGTTAACGGTTATTTTTATGGAAATAGCCAAGCGTGATGATATCAAAGTGATGATTTTAGCCTCAACCGGTAAAAGCTTTTCAGCTGGTGCAGATTTAGGATGGATGAAACGCATGGCAAGTTTTTCTTATGAAGAAAACTTAAACGATGCAAATGCCCTCGCCCACATGTTAAAAGCGCTGAATTTTTTACCGCAAACCACTATAGCTCAAATTCAAGGTGCCGCTTTTGGTGGCGCGGTTGGCTTAGCGAGTTGTTGCGACATTGTAATTGCTAGTAACAAAGCAAGCTTTTGTTTAAGTGAAGTGAAGCTTGGTTTAATTCCTGCGACCATAAGCCCTTATGTGGTCAATGCCATAGGACAAAAAGCTTCACGCCGTTACTTTCAAACCGCCGAACGATTTTTTGCAGACAAAGCTCAGCAATTGGGTTTAGTGGATGAAATCGTCAGCTTAGAAGAATTAGAAAGCGCCGTAAATAATATGGTCAGCACATTACTAAGCAATGGTCCTCATGCTGTTCGCCAAGCGAAGCAGTTAGCATTAGATGTTGCTTATCAAGAAATTAATCATGAATTACTCAGTATTACCAGTGAGCGAATTGCTTCAATTCGCGTTTCCGATGAAGGGCAAGAAGGGTTAACCGCCTTTTTTGAAAAACGTCCAGCGAGCTGGCTAAAAGAACCGACGAGTGAAGGATAAAATCATGTCTCAACCAAAACCTCTATCAGCAAAAATGTTTACCAAAATTCTTATCGCCAACCGTGGTGAAATCGCTTGTCGTATCATTAAAACGGCTCGTAAAATGGGTATTTTAACGGTTGCAGTGTATTCAGATGCCGATGCCGATTCATTGCACGTAAATATGGCTGATGAAGCTATTTATCTAGGCCCTTCACCTTCACGTGAAAGCTATTTATTATCAGAAAAAGTGATTGAAGCGGCAAAGCGTACTGGCGCTCAAGCGATCCATCCTGGCTATGGTTTTCTTTCAGAAAATGCTGATTTTTGTCGAATGTGTAGTGATGAAAATATTATCTTTATTGGCCCTCCCGTTCCTGCGATCGAAGCTATGGGTTCGAAGTCTGCCGCGAAAAATATCATGGAAAAAGCCAATGTGCCTCTTGTGCCCGGTTACCATGGTGACGATCAATCAGAAGCTATTATCAAAAAGTCCGCTGACGATATGGGCTATCCAGTATTGTTAAAAGCAACTGCTGGCGGCGGCGGTAAAGGTATGCGTCAAGTCTGGAGCGAAAGTGAGTTTAGCGAAGGTTTAGCGGCAGCAAAACGTGAAGCGATGTCGTCATTTGGTGATGATCGAATGTTAGTTGAAAAGTATTTAACTCAACCTCGTCACGTTGAAATTCAAGTATTTTGTGATAATCATAAAAATGCGGTTTACCTTTTTGAGCGCGACTGTTCAGTGCAACGTCGTCATCAAAAAGTCATCGAAGAAGCTCCTGCTTTTGGTATGAGCGAAAAATTGCGCAAAGCGATGGGAGAGTCAGCAATAAAGTCAGCACAAGCCATTGGTTATCAAGGTGCTGGTACTGTTGAATTTTTACTTGATGTTGACGGTTCATTCTACTTTATGGAAATGAACACTCGCTTGCAAGTTGAGCATCCGGTCACAGAAATGATCAGCGGGCAAGATTTAGTTGAATGGCAATTAAGAGTCGCCGCTGGCGAAGTATTACCTAAGACACAAGACCAATTAGTGATCAACGGCCATGCTTTTGAAGCGCGTATTTACGCTGAAGATCCAAATAACGACTTTTTACCAGCTACAGGTACTCTTAATTTTTTACAACCACCAACAGAAAGTAAGCATGTGCGTGTTGATACAGGCGTTCGCCAAGGCGATGACGTGAGTGTATTTTATGATCCGATGATCGCCAAGTTAATTGTTTGGGACGAAAACCGTGAAAAAGCACTACAACGCTTGACTAAAGCATTATCTGAGTACCGTATAAATGGTGTAACCACTAATATTGATTTCCTTTATAACGTCGCTACCTCAAAACCTTTCGTTAATGAAGAAATAGATACAGGTTTTATTGAAAAGTACGACAGCGAGATATTTCATAACGACGAGCAAGCACTTGCTGACGAATTACCGATGGCGGCGCTTTACTTAGTGCTTGACCTTGCCAATCAAGCCCAACAAAAAGCCTCAACAACCACAGATCCCTATTCACCTTGGAACAACACCAATGCTTGGCGCTCAAATGAGGCACATATTCACCAACTTGTACTTGCTCACAACGGTGTAGAATACCCCCTTGTTGTAGAGCAAAAGCGCCAAGGTGACAGTAGTTATTATTTAATAACGGTTGCTGATCGCACTGTAGATTGCCAAGGTCGTATTGATGGAGACACTTTACATGTCAGCATTGACGGTTACCGTAGCCAAGCAACTATTGCCCATAACGCTTCAAATGCAAACGATCAAATTAGTTTATATCGTCAAAATGGTGTCTTTAATTTTGTTCATATCAAACCTGATTGTGGCGATAACAACGCCGATGACAATCACGGTGGTCTTGTTGCACCAATGAATGGCACTATGGTCAGCGTGTTAATTAATGCTGGTGATAGCGTAACTAAAGACCAGCCATTGATGATCATGGAAGCGATGAAAATGGAACACACTATTAAAGCGCCTGAAAATGGCACAATTGATACCTTATATTATAGCGAAGGTGACATGGTTGACGGCGGAAGTGAATTACTCGCTTTTACAGTTGAGGGGGCATAATGAGTTCAATGATAAGTAATTTATCAGCTACTTTTCCTAAGAAGGTTAAAATTGTAGAAGTAGGCCCTCGTGACGGCTTGCAAAATGAAAAAGAACAAGTTAGCGCAGAAGACAAAATAACTTTAATTAATTTACTCAGCGAGGCTGGAGTAAGTTATATCGAAAGTGGTAGCTTTGTTTCCCCTAAATGGGTCCCACAAATGGCAACTTCAGCTGATGTTTTTAACGGCATAAGCCGGAAAGCTGATGTCACTTATGCAGCGCTAACTCCAAACATGAAGGGGTTTGAAGCTGCTGTAGCTGTTAATGCCGACGAAGTGGCAATATTCGGTGCCGCCTCTGAAGCTTTTAGCCAAAAAAACATTAATTGTTCCATTGCCGAAAGTCTTGAACGCTTTGAGCCTATTATGACAGCAGCCAAAAAAGCAAACATACCAGTACGCGGTTATGTATCTTGTGTGGTCGGCTGCCCATATGAAGGAGAGATAAACCCTGAACAAGTCGCGATGGTTGCTGAAAAATTATACCAAATGGGTTGTTATGAAATATCCCTCGGTGACACCGTTGGTGTTGGCACGCCAGCCAGCGTACAAAAGATGTTACAAGCCGTTAGCGTACGTGTACCAATGGCTAAACTAGCGGTTCATTTTCATGACACTTATGGTCAGGCGTTAACTAACATTTACACTGCTTTGCAAAATGGTATTTCTGTTATCGATAGTGCCATTGCTGGATCAGGCGGTTGCCCTTATGCTAAGGGCGCTTCAGGAAATGTAGCCACCGAAGATGTTGTTTACCTACTAAATGGTTTGCACATTAAAACAAATATAGATTTAGATAAACTGGTTAAAGCTGGCTGGTTTATTAGCGATAAACTAGGTAAAGCCCCGTTATCAAAGGTTTCCAATGCGTATCGGGCACAAGAATCAACATAAGCACGCACAAAAATAAGAATTAAATGAGGAATAAATAATGGCCGGATTTGACAAAGTAGTGTCGAGCTACGAAGAAGCCATGGCTGGATTGGAAGACGGTATGACCGTTATTTCAGGCGGCTTTGGCTTATGTGGTATTGCCGAAAACTTAATTAGTGAAATAAAACGTAAAGGCACAAAAGAGTTAACCTTCGTTTCAAACAACTGTGGTGTTGATGACTTTGGTCTAGGAGTGTTATTACCAGATCGTCAAATCAAGAAAATTGTTGCTTCATATGTCGGTGAAAACGCTGAATTTGAACGTCAAATGATGAGCGGCGAATTAGAAGTAGAGTTAACCCCACAGGGCACTCTAGCAGAAAAAATGCGTGCTGGTGGTGCTGGAATTCCTGCCTTTTTTACCGCCACGGGCTACGGTACCCCTGTGGCAGAAGGTAAAGAAGAACGTGAAATTAACGGACGCATGTATATTCTCGAGCCAGCAATTACTGGCGATTTTGCCATTGTTAAAGCTTGGAAGGCGGATCGTTATGGCAATTTAGTTTTTAGAAAAACTGCTCGTAACTTCAACCCTATGGCAGCAACCGCAGGTAAAATTACCGTCGTTGAAGTTGAAGAGATTGTAGAGCCAGGTGAATTAGACCCAGATCAAATTCATACACCAGGCATTTATGTTAACCGTGTTATTTTAGGCACTTTTGAAAAACGCATTGAGCAGCGCACTATTCGCACTGTCAGTTCTTAGGAGAAAGAAAAAATGGCTTTATCAAGAGAACAGCTCGCCCAACGCGTTGCACAAGAATTACAAGACGGATATTACGTCAACTTAGGCATAGGTATTCCAACCCTAGTAGCTAACTATATTCCAGAGGGAATAGAAGTGATGCTACAGTCAGAAAATGGCTTATTAGGCATGGGACAGTTTCCGACCGAAGAAGAGATTGACGCTGACTTAATTAATGCTGGGAAGCAAACAGTAACCATGGCTACAGGTGCATCAGTATTTGATAGTGCAGAGTCATTTGCAATGATCCGTGGCGGTCATGTTGATTTAACGGTATTAGGTGCTTTTGAAGTTGATTGTAACGGTAATATTGCTTCGTATATGATCCCAGGCAAGCTAATTAAAGGCATGGGCGGCGCAATGGATTTAGTTGCTGGAGCTGATAATATTATAGTAACAATGACGCATGCATCAAAACATGGTGTATCAAAACTTCTTTCTAACTGTGCTTTGCCATTAACAGGTAAAGGCTGTATTAAAAAAGTACTAACCGATTTAGCTTTTATTGAAATAAAAGGCGGTAAGTTCCACTTATTAGAACGAGCTCCAGGTGTCAGTATTGATGAAATAATCAAACTTACCGAAGGTGAATTAGTCATTCCAGAGCATGTTCCAGAAATGAGTTTCTAACTAAATATTTACATAAATATCATATTTTAAAAGGGCTTAGGCCCTTTTTTTATTGTTCTCCACAAAAGAAAATAATTACAAATTCCACCCAATCTATTGAAATATAATATATTTCCTATAATTCCCGCCCAATTAATATACAAATACTTACATTTATCTTGCATTTGTCTTATCAATTAGCAATACTGAAAGAGACAAAGAAAAGGCAAAACACGCGAAAACGTGTTACGCAAAACCACCGGTCTAAGGACTTTACTTTAGTATTAAAGTACTGGTCTATGACAGCGGAGTCACCTCGTTATTAGGTACATCCCGTGGTTTTTTCTTTTACTAACTAAATTACTTAAAAGGTTACTAAAATGAAAAAATTATTACTAGCTTCTATCATCACTGTTTTAACATTGACGTCTGTTGTATCGGCGCCGAAAGCTCAAGCGGCAAACATTGCTCAAAGCATATGTGAGTACGTAGCAGCTGACGACAAAAAACGCATGCGCTCATTTTTAAAATCGAATAAATTAAAAATTCGTACTATCTTCAAAGGTATTCAGTGTAATGGTAAAAACTTGTTGGCGTTTGCATCAGCAAATGGCTCAGTTAAAACAGGTTCTTTGATGATTGGTAAATTACCAAAGAAAGTTGTTTCAGCTAACCTAACTGTATTGCAAACCGGATCGCAACCATTAATAGATGCAGCTAACAAACGCGTTAGCAGCTAACTTTATTTTTTAGTAGGCGTTATTTGTTCATTCAAGTGAATTGTTTTACTAGATAATAATTCTATGTCGTTTGAAAAGGTCTGCTTCGGCAGACCTTTTTTTGTTTGAAATCATCTCAAATCAATAATTCCTTCCTTCAAACTAGCACAGCACTAAAAAACTGATTACACTAAAGTTAATCCTTTAAAAATTTTAGTTTTATGTCAAAAAAAAGAAATTATAAAGACAGTAAAAATGCCTTAGTGCTTACCGGGGGCGGCGCAAGAGCTGCATATCAAGTGGGGGTACTTTCTGCTATCGCAAAATTTGTTCCTCGCAATCATGGTATTCCTTTTCCTATTATCTGTGGCACCTCTGCAGGAGCAATAAACACTACAGCTTTAGCTTGTTATGCTTCTTGTTTTCACCTTGGTGTGAAAAAGCTAGAGTGGGTATGGAAAAACCTGCATACCAACCGAATCTACCATAGTGATCCTTTACGAGTATTTGGCCATATTTTTCGTGGTGTTTTAGCAAGTTTTCAAGCTGACTATGCAAATAAATCCGCCCACAGTTTACTTAATAATGCCCCATTAAGAACGCTACTTAATCAAGTTGTAGACTTTAAACGGATTGATAACAATATATTGCGTGGCTACTTAACAGCTGTTTCTGTAACTGCATCCAGTTATTCCAGTGGCGATTCCATAAGTTTTTTTCAATCTGAACAGTCGATATCACCATGGTTTAGAGCCAAAAGACGTGGCATTCCAACTCAGATTAATAGTGAACATTTAATGGCTTCAGCTGCCATTCCTTTAGTTTTTCCTTCAAGAAAAATACAACAAGAACATTTTGGTGATGGCTCCATACACCAGTTATCACCATTAAGTCCTGCCATTCACTTAGGTGCAAGAAAGCTCTTTGTTGTTGGTGTTGAACAACCCAAGGAACCATTGCATGCTAAAGAGAATAACCCCCATCCCCCGACAGCAGCAACCATAGCAGGTCATTTATTAGATGGAGTTTTCTCTGATACTTTGCAAAGCGATATCGAGAGGATGCAAAGAATTAATAGTACGTTATCGCTAATTCCAGCAGAGGTGAGAGATAAAAACGAAGGGTTAAATAATATCGAATCCATGATTCTTAACCCAAGCCATGATTTTAATGCCATTGCGGTGGAGTATTACCGAGAGCTCCCCTACTCCATCAGGTTATTACTACGCTCTATTGGTATCACCAACGATTCAGAATCTAGTATCATCAGTTATTTATTATTTGAAAAGCGTTATTGTAAACGCCTTATACAATTAGGGTTTGAAGATGCGATGGAGCAAGAAAATAAAATCCGAGCCTTTCTTAGCTTAGAATAAAAAGTTAAAATAACTAACCACCCTCTTGAATAAAACGCTCTGCTCGCTCTACTCGACGAGGTTTACCACGTACAATTAAAGTATCTTGTGCCTGTAAAATTGTACTTTCATCAGGTTGTTCAATTTCTTCTTCATTTCTACGCAAAGCAACAATGATCACCCGGCGACTATCAAGCTTTAATGAGGCTATGGAATGCCCCACAGCAAACGAATCGTCGGTTAGCATAATACCATTAGCAAATTCAATTCTATCCATAGCTTCAGGGCTCATATCAGTATGCTCCCCCTGAAAGAAACCATGCAAATGATTATAATGATTTTTGCGCTCTTTTTGAACTCTGCGCATAATGCGTGAAAATGGTACACCAGTTAAAGAAAGCACTTGAGAAACCAACATCAAACTGCCTTCTAAGCTTTCTGGTACTACCTGATTTGCTCCAGCTTCTTGCAGTGTATTTAACTGATCATCGTTACGAGTACGAACCAAAATGGGCACATCTTCAGACATTGAGCGTACTTTTTGAATAACTTCTAATGATTGCCTGTCTTCACCAAAAGCAATCACCACAAGCTTAGCTGATGATAAGTGTGCTGCTTGTAATAACTCTGTTTGCCTAGATGAGCCAAACAATACATTCTCCCCTGCTTCACGGGCTTTAGTCGTTCTTAGTGGGTCTATATCAATAGCAACAAAATCAATTGACTCTTGCTTTAAAAAGCGGCTAACTGTTTGCCCTATACGACCAAAACCACAAATGATGACATGATCATTCAGTTCATGTTTGCTTGGTAGCTGAGACAAACCTTCAGTGTCTATCTGCTGCTCATGGCTTAACCAAAGACCAAAGTTCCTTGCATTATCAACCATATAAGGTGTAATCGCCATACTCAATACTCCTGCACCAAGTAATAGAGAAGCGACATCTAAAGGTAATAAGTTAACCTGACTTGCTAAGGCTATCAGCACAAAACCAAATTCACCCATTTGTCCTAACATAAATCCTGCAGCCCATGAGTCCTTTGCTAACTCTCCCGCTTTAACCGCTAACAATCTGATAATTATTATTTTTACCAACATAAAGCTCAGCATCAAGCCAACAATAACCAATGGCGAAGAAAGTAAAATACCAACATCCAGTTTCATGCCAACAGTAATAAAAAATAGCCCTAAGAGAATATCGCGATACGGACGTATATCAGCCTCTAATTGATGTTTATATTGACTCTCACCTAACATCATTCCAGCTAAGAATGCGCCTAATGCCATGGATAAACCAAACCATTGCGTTAATGCAGATGCGGCTAAAGTAACAAGTAAAGTCGTTAAAACAAATAATTCATCCGTTCTAACTTGCGCCACTAAGTTAAATAGCCTTGGCAAGATCCACTTACCTGCTAACAACAATAAGCCAACAACAAAAACGCCTTTAACTAAAGCAAAAAGCAATGCCAGGATCATTGATGATTCGGAATCTTGAGCAAGCATAGGGATAATAATAAGCAGAGGAACGACCGCAATATCTTGAAAGAGTAAAACGGCTACAGATATTTGACCTGATTTACGCTTCATCGCGCCAGTTTCGCTTAATTGCCTGATCACGATAGCGGTTGATGAAAGTGCTAAAATGCCGCCAATAACTAAAGCCGTTGTAAAGCTTTGTCCAAGTAATAATGCAATACTCATAAAAATAAATAATGAAATGCCTACTTGAAGGCTGCCTACTGCGAGTACCAAATGACGCATTGCCATTAACTTGGGCACTGAAAACTCTAACCCTAAGGTGAAAAGTAAGAATACAATACCAAGCTCAGCAAAGTGCTCATAATCCACTTGTTCATGCGCAAAAGCTAAACCATGCTCCCCTACTAACATACCAGCAACAAGGTAAGCTAAAATAGCCGGCAGATGCAAACGACGGAATAACCAAACAATAAAAACAGCACTGGTTAAAATGGCAAGAAGTTCTATATATCCAGACACGTAAAGCCCTAAAAATAATAAAGAAAAATAAAAATACTTAACAATAAATTTGAACTAAACCACTATGCCTCTAAAATCCCCCCTTGTCTAAGATCTTTTCTTATGTTCAATATAAATTGAGTCTATCGTTCAAAAAGTACTATATGTGTCAAATTAATATCGTTATAGACAAAGAAGAAAAATATAAGCTAATGATAAATATAGCCTAATATTTATTAGTTGCACTCTACTACTTTTGGTGCAACTTTTGCATTTAATACGGTGTACCAAATTCAATAGGTGACCATATGCAAACATTAAATTTAGTTGATACTCCAACAGCAGCATTCAACGCATTTAAAATATTTAATACTAGTGATCATAAAGACAACTATCGCAAGCTCGCGCTAGCAGAGCAGTTACAAACGACACTAGAGCTGAGTACTTTACTCAATATTTTTGCAATGGAAGCATCAAAATTTGTCGATTTTTCAGGACTATACTTCAAACAGGGTGAGCTTACCTCTAGTGTTAGAGGCAGTAAACCAGGAAAAAGAGAACGCGTATTTGAATTAAAAATTAATAACAAATATCTCGGTTGTTTAACTTATGCAATTAATTCACCTATTAGTATGACTAATTATAAAGTGTTAACTGATTTGCACCAGTTATTACTTTATCCCATCAGTAATGCTATTAAGTATCAACAAGCTATTACTTTAGCGATGCAAGACAGCTTAACTTCGCTTGGGAATAGACGAAATTTTGACCAACAACTAAAACGCGCTATGCACCATGCTAATCGTCAACGCTCAAAAGTTGGTTTAATTATCTGTGATCTCAATAAGTTCAAGCTAATTAATGATACATACGGTCATCATGTAGGTGATGAAGTTTTGCAACAATTTGCCCTTGCCTTAAGGAGTAGCGTTCGTGATTCAGATAGCTTATTTCGTTTTGGTGGTGATGAATTTGCCGTGATCGTAGAAGATGCGAGTGAACAATCATTACAAATAATTGAAGAAAGGGTTAATTTAGCCTTATCAACCAACCCATTATTAGCGAAATACCAAATAGCTTGTAGCTTAGGTTTTACTTTTATGAACAGAGTTGATAGTGCCAAAAGTATTTTTGAGCGAGCTGACAGTATGCTCTACCGTCAAAAGATGAACATGCCAAGATCATTTAGTTTAGTTTAAATATATTTCAGATCGCTTAAAACTGGCTAATAAAAACTACAACTCTTTTAAAGCAACTCTACGTTCATTCGGCGTAGAGTCTACCATCAAGCGGCAAAACCTTACCGCAGCGGCAAAACGATTTATGCCCATTTTATGAAGCACTTGCCTTAAATAATCATCATTTAAAGCAAATGTTTCTACATAATGACTGATCGCGTCTTCAATTGATGGGTAATTAACACCATCAAAACTAAAGCTGTCCAGTGAAGATTCTTTTAAATGCTCAATATCAAGGCCATTTAATGATAATGGCCAAGCGATATAATTAACACGCTGTTGAGCGACCTCATACATAAACCAAGCACTTTTTTGAAATGAAGCAAAGTTGCCGCCTTCAAATTGACTATTAGCTAGCTCTTCTTGCGTCCAATTGATACCAATAGCTAAATGCTTTTGATACTTTTTAAGTAAATGCTTTTTTACATCTGAGCTAATAAGCCAAATATTGTGCTGATGAGATTTATTGGCAAAACTAGAACATTCACCACAGCTAGGAACAGACAAAGCATCATGACAGCATATTTCGGCTGAAAAACTATTTTTAGGGAATGAAAATAATTTAGTTGCTGGCTCACCACAAAACCAGCAACAATGCCTTTGATTAAAAGGGATATCTATTACTGGCAACGTCATCGAAAATAAACCTTACTTACGTTTTTTATTAGCAGGTTTATTTACTACTTTTCCCACTTGCTTTGCTTTGCTTTTATTAGTTTTAGCTCGGCGTTTAGCCGCAGGAGTGCTGTTTTCACGCTTTTTAGTCAGCATTTGGTTTTTTTCTTGTGTTGCTTTATAACGGCTTTTTTTCAATGGCGCGTCTTGCTCACCTTCATATTGTGCCGGTAAAGCTCTGTCTAACTCATAACCAGGAACAATAATACGCTCAAATTTACGACCAATAAGCTCTTCAATATTATCTAAGAACTTCTCATCTTTAGGACTAACCAAGGAAATAGCCGTACCTGATTTTCCCGCACGTCCTGTACGACCTATACGATGAACATAGTCCTCAGCTAAATAAGGTAAATGAAAATTGACTACATAAGGCAAGTCGGCGATATCTAAACCACGTGCAGCAACATCTGTTGCAACAAGTACCCGAACATTACCTTCGCTAAATTGCTCTAACGCTTTATTTCTTCCACCTTGTGAAACATCACCATGACAAAGGGCTGCTTTAATACCATCAAGTTTTAGCTCTTTAGCTAATACATTAGCACTTTCTTTAGTACCAGCGAAGACCAATACTTGCTGCCAATTATTTACCCCAATAAGCTCTGACAACAACTCACATTTTCTTGTTTCCGACACCCAATAAACTGACTGCTTTACTTTACCTGAAGTAGAGTTTTGACGAGATACTTCTAGGGTTTTTGGCGTATGTAAAATCTGTTTTGCTAAATTTTTTACTTTATGTGAAAAGGTTGCTGAAAACATCAAAGTTTGATGTTTCTGCTTTATGACACTAATTAATTGCTGAATATCATTTAAAAACCCCATATCTAACATGCGATCAGCTTCATCTAACACCAAAAATTTAACTTGTGATAAATCAACATTACGTGCTGTAACATGCTCAATTAATCGACCCGGTGTGGCTACTAAAATATCAAGCCCTTGCTTAAGCATTTTAGTTTGTGGCGGCATGTTTGCACCACCATAAATAGCACCTGAGTTTAATGGTAAGAACTCACTGTAACTACTTATATTACGAGCAACTTGCTGAGCAAGCTCTCTTGTTGGTGTTAAAATAAGTGCTCGAACGGTTTTGTTCGCTTGCTCACCTTGTGATTTTTTAGCTAAGGCATCTGCCAAAGCGTCTATTATTGGTAAACTAAAAGCTGCGGTTTTCCCGGTACCTGTTTGTGCACTAGCTAATAAATCACTACCCGATCTGATCAGTGGAATAGCGCGTTGCTGTATTGGCGTTAAATTTTTATAACCACACGCTTTTACCGCTTTTAATAATTCAGCAGATAAACCAATTGCATCAACACTCATATTCCCACCAGTTCTTTAAACATCAAATAAAATCGCCGCGCATTATAACAGCTTTATCTGCTCACTAAAGCGATTCTTTTTGCCAAACACCTTTAGTTAGTTTTAACTCATCATGTTCTTGTTCAGAAGGCAGATAATTAGGTAACTGCCCTAACGATTGTTGACGGCGATAATCTTTTGTTATTCTCACCACGACTTTACTTAACATAAATAACGCAACAACATTTACCACAGTCATTAAGCCGGTAGATAAATCAGCTAAAGCAATAACTTCGGGTAAACTCGCCACCGAGCCAAAAACTAGCATAGCTAAAAAACCAATACGCAAAAACCAACGCCCCAGTAAGTTATCCATTTTTAAATACTTGAGGTTATTATCAGCATAAGCGAAATTAGCGACAATAGAGGTAAAAGCGAATAGTAAAATCGCGATAGTGATAAAGTCTTTACCCCAATCCCCCACTTGAAAGGCAAGCGCTTGCTGCGTTAACTGAATACCTTGTACTTGCGTTGCTTGATCAGCGCTATCTTTAAATAATAAAATTAAAAAAGCGGTACATGAACAAATAACAATAGTATCAAAAAATACCGCCAGCATTTGTACATAACCTTGTGAAACAGGATGTGGTGGATATGGCACTGCCGCAGCAGCAACATTAGGAGAGCTCCCCATTCCCGCTTCATTCGAATACAAGCCTCGTTTAACCCCTTGCACAATAGCAGCACCAACTAAACCACTACCCGCTTCTTTTAACCCAAATGCAGAAGCAAAAATATCGCTAATAATCGCAGGAATAAGTTCAATGTTCGTTGCCAACACGATTAAACAAACACCAATATAAGCAAGTCCCATAAACGGAACGGTTAATTCAGCAAAACGAGCGATATTTTTTAAACCGCCAAGAATAATAAAAGCAGCTAAAATAGCAATAACAATACCCGTGGTTAAAGGCTCAATACCATAAGAGCCATAAAATGCATCAGTGATTGAATTAGCTTGTACTGAACTGAAAACAAAGCCATAACCAAAAAATAAACATAAAGAAAAAGTTACCGCCAACTTCTTATTACTTAGACCTTTACTCATGTAATAGGCGGGACCACCACGAAAATTACCATTGCTATCTTTTTCTTTATAAAGTTGACCTAACGCGCTTTCAGCAAAGCCTGTTGCCATGCCTAATAAAGCAATAAGCCACATCCAAAAAACAGCACCAGCGCCCCCTAAAGAAATAGCAACCGCTACCCCCATCAAGTTCCCTGTGCCTACACGAGCAGCTAAACTAGTACATAACGCTTGAAATGAAGAAATACCATGAACAGAATTTTTACGGCTTGATCTTAAGATGGTAAACATATGAAAGAACTGGGTGAACTGCAGACCTTTTAACCGCAAAGTAAACCATACTCCGCAACCCGTTAAGAGATATATGAGGATACTCCCCCATAAATAACCGTTAATTGCTCCAACCCATTGCTCTATCAAAAACATTCTCCATAAAAAGTGAACTTTCGCTCACTAAATCATTGTTAATGTTCTGTTATAACAAAGCTTTTATGATCTTACCAGTGTTGGATATAAATGAAGTAAACAACCTTTCCCAGCAAAGGTGAGTTTATATTGAGGCTCTGCATTTTCTTCTGCGGTAATCGTTTTTTCTAAAATATTTTTTTCAATGAGAAAATCTAGCATCGAAGTCGACAGCTCTTTTCGCTTTGCTTTCGCCGCTATTTCAACGCGAGTTGCAACCCCTTTAAATGAATACATTGCTTTCATTACAGCAGCCTCCGCATCACTTAAGCTTGGCATAGCACCAATATAAACAGGAAACTGCTTATCAGGAAACTTACCATAAACATTTTTATAAGAAGCTTGCATCGCAAGAATATCATCTTCTTTATTATCAGTTAGTTGATACGAATGAAATACACCTGCTTCTTTTAGTCGATAATCAACCTTAGCAAGAAATATTGGAATACCAGCTCCTTGCGCCACATGATAAAACCCCGTACGCCATTTTCCTGATTTCCCTCTGGTTCCTTCAGGAGTAAATAAAAACAAAACATTAGAAGATTTTTGACTAGCAACAAAGGTTTTGATCAACTCAACTTGCCCTTTTCCTTTTGACGATCTATCAATTGGCATAGCCCCTAACCACAACATAAAACGACCGATAAGTGGCAACCTACACCAACTATCTTTAATTGAAAAATAGATTTTAGTATCTTGTAAAATAGCCGCACCTAGGGCATAAATGAAATCCCAATTAGAGGTATGAGGTGCAGCAATAGCAACGCCAGCCCCTTGTGGAGTAGAGCGAGTAACTTGCCACCCCGAAAGTTTAAACCAAGTGGAAAAAACTGATTTCAATATATATTTAGTGAAAACACCATCAAAGATAGTTTTTTCTCGAATGCTAAGGGTTTTATTCTTCATAACGATAGTTAACGATAAACAGGTACGACAAGTTAGGATGTTCCAAATATAGCATAAATCGGTGTTAAATATGTGTGTAGATCATCAAATAATAAAAAGCCAATGCAAATGAGCATTGGCTTATAAGTGATAAATGGGGTTATTTAAAGCTAGATCGCCTTAAATATTTGCTCAACACTGTCCTTAGCATCACCAAATAGCATTTGGGTATTTTCTTTAAAGAATAGTGGGTTTTGTACCCCTGCATAACCAGGGTTCATTGAGCGTTTAAACACGATAACATCCTTCGCTTTCCATACTTCTAATACCGGCATACCTGCGATAGGACTGTTAGGATCATCGTTGGCTGCTGGGTTAACGGTATCATTGGCACCAATAACAAGCACAACATCTGTTTCACTCAAATCATCATTAATTTCATCCATTCCTAGCACTATGTCATATGGCACTTTAGCTTCGGCTAGTAATACATTCATATGACCAGGTAAACGACCAGCAACAGGGTGAATAGCAAAACGCACTTCGATGCCCTTGTCTTTTAATGCTTGAGTCATTTCGTACACGGGATATTGAGCTTGAGCAACCGCCATTCCATAACCAGGGGTGATTACTACAGATTTTGCACCACGAAGCATGTCGGCGACAGCATCAGCATTTATCTCAATATGTTCACCATAATCGGTATCACTATCTACCACGACGTTTGTTCCAAAACCGCCAGCGATAACACTAATAAATGAGCGATTCATTGCTTTACACATAATGTATGAAAGTATTGCTCCTGATGAGCCAACTAAGGCTCCAGTAACAATTAACAAATCATTATCTAACATAAAGCCTGCTGCTGCTGCTGCCCAACCAGAATATGAATTGAGCATAGAAACTACAACAGGCATATCTGCGCCGCCAATAGATGCAACAAGATGCCAACCAAAGATGAAAGCAATAAGGGTCATAAGATATAAATAACTATCTCCACCGCCATTTTTTACAAAGATTACCATAAGAATAAAAGCAACAACCCCTGCTGCTAAATTCATTTTATGACGATGTGGTAGCATCAAAGCACTTGAATTGATTATGCCGCTTAACTTACCAAAAGCGACAATAGATCCAGTAAAAGTAACCGCGCCAATAAATACGCCTAGAAATACTTCAGTAAGATGAATATTTGCTGCTATTTGTTGTTCATCGGTAAACGTAATATGTAAACCATGATCTAGCTCAAAATAGCTATTAAAGCCCACCATAACCGCGGCTAAGCCAACAAAGCTATGCAATATTGCCACTAACTCTGGCATTCCCGTCATTTCAACTTTTTTGGCTAAACGTAAGCCAATTACCGCACCGATTACCATAGCAACAAAAATCACTAATACATTCGATACCCGTTCATCGGCAATAGTCGCAACTAACGCAATCGCCATACCTATCATGCCGTAAGTATTGCCGCTTTCAGCAGTTTCCTGCTTACTTAAACCCGATAAACTAAAAATAAACAACAATGCTGCAATGATATAAGCAGCGCCAATTAAACCATTTGAAAATTCCATAAGTACGCTCCTTATCGTCTAAACATTTTTAACATACGCTTGGTGACCATAAAACCACCAACAATATTGATAGTGGCTATCAGCACCGCTATCCCCGCTAATATCTGTATTAAAATATTATCATTACCAATTTGTAAGATGGCGCCAACAATAATAATGCCCGAAATAGCATTGGTGACACTCATTAATGGCGTATGTAATGAATGACTAACATTCCACACCACGTTGTAGCCAATCACACAAGCTAAAACAAACACGGTAAAATGAGAGAGAAAATCAGCAGGTGCAACACTCCCCACCCAAGCAAACAAAGCGGCGCCAATTCCCATAAAAACGTATTTTTTGGTTTGGCTTACTGGCTCATCCTGCTCAGCTTTAATTTCCACATTGGCAACAACTGGTTGTGCTGGTGCAGCACTGACTTGAATAGGAGGAGGCGGAAAAGTAATTTCATCCTCTTTCACCACTGTCATATTTCTAACAACTTGGTCGTCAAAATCAACCACAATTGTACCGTCTTTATCAGGACATACTAACTTAGTTAAATTAACCAAATTATTAGAGTAAAGCTGTGAGGATTGATTTGGTAAGCGTGAGACTAAGTCGGTATAACCAATAATTTTTACACCATTAACATTAGCGACTTTACCTGCAACGGTTAAATCACAGTTACCACCCCCTGCTGCGGCTAAATCAACAATAATAGAGCCCGGTTTCATTGAATGAACCATAGCTTCGGTAATTAATTTAGGTGCTGGTTTTCCAGGGATCATCGCTGTGGTTATAATAATATCAACATCTTTTGCTTGTTCAGCAAAAAGCGCCATTTCAGCATCAATAAATGCCTTACTCATTTCTTTTGCGTAACCATCTCCAGAGCCAGTGTCTTCAGGCTCTTCGTAATCAAGCTCTAAAAATTCAGCCCCCATGCTTTCAATTTGCTCTTTTACTTCAGGACGAGTATCAAACGCACGAACAATAGCACCTAAACTACTCGCAGTACCTATAGCAGCAAGGCCAGCAACACCAGCTCCAATAATCATAACTTTTGCTGGTGGCATTTTACCTGCAGCGGTAATTTGTCCGGTTAAGAATCGACCAAAATGATGAGTTGCTTCAATTACTGCGCGATAGCCAGCAATATTTGCCATTGAACTAAGCGCATCCATTGATTGAGAGCGGGTCATGCGTGGCACCATTTCCATGGCGAAGGTAGTAATAGACTTTGCTCTTAATGCTTCCAATAATTCAGGACTTTGCGCTGGTGCAATAAAACTGACTAAATGCGCCCCATCTTTCATTTGTCCTACTTCATCAAGAGTAGGAGCATTAACTTTGAAAATGATATCTGATTGCCAACAGTTCTTTTTAGTTACCAAGCTAGCATCGACATCGGTAAATTCTTGATCAGTAAAACTAGCTTTAGTGCCCGCGCCCTTTTGAACCTGTATGGTAAAACCTAATTTGATTAATGCACTAACAGAGGTTGGTGAAGCTGCAACTCTATTTTCCCCTGACAAGGATTCCTTGGGTATTCCAATGATCATAAGCCACCTTTCATTTAATTATTTTTATTAAAAATTGTGTAAATTTGGGTTTATTTTTCTGGTTTGTTCTTGGTTTATTTAAGTTTTTTTACTTTATTTCAATATCGTTTAATGTTTTACCACTTATCGAATAAATTTCATACACCTAAATAATCAAGAATTGATTTTTATATAATCTAGATCATTATCACAACTAAAGTTTTACCATTTCATCTGAGAAAATAAGCACTGAATTGCGCAGTAAAAATTAGCCCTTGCTGATTTAACCTAGCTAGGAAGAGCAAATATTTAGATAGGTTAGTATTAAAGAATAAATAGGGAAATAGAGTCACTCATTTACTTGGATTAAGTTTGGGTAAGTATGAATGACTTGAGGGGGAACTTATCTATAGTAGATAAGAAATAGCTTCGCTAATCTAGATCATTAAGTGGCCAAGTAACAATGTGATCTTCAAAGTCTTCGATGCTAACATCGCTATCTTTAACAATTTTTCCACGTACCGACATCCCTGCTTTATGCATGGCTGATTTTTTTCCTTTATTCAGCAATGGGTGCCAACTAGGCATCCCACGCCCTTCTTGCAAGCGGCGATAAGTGCAGCTTGGCGGCATAAAAAATACTGCTTCAATATTTTCTTGCGTTAACCGCACACAGTCAGGCACTAAAGTAGTGCGTTTGTCGTACTGAGAACATTGACAAGACTTTTCATTTAGCAAGTAACAAGCAATATTAGAGTAATAAACATGCTCGCCTTCTTTGATATGATCGGTTGGCAATAACTCCGACGCTTCATCAGTATCTTCGTCATCAATAAACTTATTTAAGCAACACTTTGCACAACCATCACACAGTGACTCCCATTCAGAGCGAGTCATTTGATCTAAGGTTTTTGTTTGCCAAAAAGGGTCGACAATATTTTCTACTTTTTTATTCATACGGCTTATCTAACTATTAGTCTAAGTATTAATTTAAACAATTACTTTATCGGTGGAAACTTAATACGATCAGACAAATGTCCAACAGAGCTAACAAAATAATAGGACAAGTTCCAATGCATTAAGCTTTTGTAATTATCATACGCTAAATATGCTCTGCCACTAACATCATCAGGAAAAACAAGCGCTGCTGTAACATCAACACTAGGCAAATTAGTGCCATCGGCTCTTCTAACCCCTAGGGCTTGCCATTCTTTTAAGGTTTTCTCAGTTTTAGCCCATGCTTTAAGCCAATTTTTACGACTGCCCGTTCTTTGAGGGATAGCTAAAGTGGTATCAAATTCTTGAGGTAATTTTACCTGTCGGCCCCAGGTTAAATTATCATTCCACCCCTCTTTCTTTAAATAATTAGCCATCGAAGAAAAAACATCTGCCTGATTGGTCCAAATGTCTTTTTTACCGTCACCGTCACCATCAACCGCGTAGGCAACAAAAGAAGTTGGCATAAATTGGTTTTGACCCATAGCACCAGCCCATGATCCTTTCATCTTATCGACAGTAATATGACCTTCTTTTAATATTGTTAACGCTGCCCACAATTGCTTTTTGAAAAAGACTTCTCTACGTCCTTCATAAGCAAGGGTTGATAAAGCAGAAATAACGTTGTAATTCCCCATTATTTTACCAAAATTGGTTTCTAATCCCCAAAGGGCGACAATAAAGCGAGGTTGTACGCCATAACTTTCAGCCACTTTATTGAGCAATTCCTGATGTTTTTTATACATACTACGTGCACGTTCAATTTTCCACTGAGGCAAACGTTTAGGTAAGTATGTGTCTAAAGTTTCAACAGTTTCTGGTTGATTACGATCTGCGACGACTGCTCGTTTATGAAAAACTACATTAGCAAAGCTTTGTTCAAGTAGCTCTACTGAAAAACCTTTATCAAGCGCCTCTGTTTTCAATTCAACGATATATTGTTCAAAACTTGGTTTAGCCACTTCCTCAGCAGCGAAAGCAGGTAACGATAAAACACCTAATAGACCTAGAGCAGATAAACTCAGATTTATAGTTAAAGAAATATTTTTAATAAGTTTCACAAATGACCTGCTTATTCTGATTGAGAATTGGATTGAGTTTGTTGCTTCTGTTGCTTCAGCTGCTCTTTATGTTGATCAAGTAAATTCTCTTGTGGGGGAGGCAACTGCAAATAATAGCCCTGTTCATTAAGCTTTTCTTTTACCGTACTAAGGTCAGCCATAGCAAGTTTATCTTTGGTGGCTAAATTAATGATGGTGACTAACGTTGGTGTACCAAACATTGACATTAACGCTTCAGGAACAGCTGAAAAGTCATCCCTTTGTTTAACAAATAAATAGGTTTGCGCTTTTTTAGCGCTTCGATAAATAACACACAGCATAATGGAGACCTATGGAAAATAATGAACAACAATATTACATGGCAAAAAGTTATTTTTAAATAAATATTCGACAAAGTTATTCGACAAAATTATTCGCAGCAAAGTGATTAAGCTTCTCACCAAATAGCGCCAAACGCCAGCCTTGTATAATATCAACTGAAGATGAGTTTTCACCACTACCATTCAATTTAAAATGCCATGATAAATAATGATTGATTTGTTTTTTAGAAGCTAAATTTTCAGGTAACAAACCACTTGATAGCGCCGTAGCACTGATTATGATTTTTACTTTTTTAAAGATTTGTTTATACCCTGGGTATTCATCTAATCGAGTGATTTTTTCAGGGTAATCTTGCTCAGTCACTTTATTAGCTTGTTGTAATATCACCAACATCGCCTTGCCTTTATGTCGAACATCTAAAATATCTATGCCTTCAAGTTTCCCCATAGCCCCAACATCAGCAGGATTACTTTGGGCTAAAGCAATTAAAGTATGGTCTTTAGCAACAAAACCTATTGGTAAATCTCTTTTTTTCGCTTGTTGAAAACGCCACATAGCTAAGCTTTTTAAAAGTTGCAACTGTTTACGATTCAAACGCCAGCTCATTTTAATATTTCGATAAAGGGTATTTTCATCAATTAAGGTAAATTTTCGTTCAATTAATCGTTCGGTTTCTTCTTTGGCGGCTGCTAACCAATTATTATCTTGTAGCGCTTGGTAAATTCTAGGATAAAGCTGAAAAAGGTAGTCAACATCAGCTTCCGCATAATCTAATTGTTTTGCTGATAAAGGTCTTTTAGTCCAGTCAGTACGTGATTCAGACTTATCTACTTCAATATCTAAATAGTGTTTAACCATTGCCGCATAACCTAAAGATAGGCCATGGCCTAAAAACGACATCATAATTTGGCTATCGATTAAATTCACCGGACGGCAATTAGCTGCAGTTAGGAAAACTTCAAGGTCTTCTGAGCAAGCATGTAGTACTTTAATAATATTGCCATCTGTCAATAATTGCCAAAACGGTGACAAATCATCAATGGCGATAGGGTCGATCAAAGCTAAGTGCTCACCGTCGCACACTTGTAGTAAACCTAATTTAGGGTACAAAGTACGTGTACGAACAAATTCAGTATCTATCGCTAATACGGCTGAATTTGACAACTTCTGACATAATGAAACTAACGCTGAATAATCTTCTATATAATGCTTTTGCACACAACTTCCTAAATGGCTAACAAAAAATTTTACGAACGACGTCTTCTGGTCGCTTGTTGATGACGATGTTGATGTTTTTTCACTGAACGTCGAATACGACGACTTTTTGCGTTATCCATCGCTTTTTCGTCGACTTTAACTTTACTTACCGTTTCTAGAGGCAAGCCAACTAACTGACGATAATAGTTCACATCGGTTAAATTAAGTTCGCACCAACCACCTGAAGGTAATTGACGTTTCATTTCCATATCGCCATATCTTACTCGAATAAGTCGGCTTACTTGTACATCTTGGCTTTCCCATAAACGACGTACTTCACGATTTCGTCCTTCAGATAACACAACGTGGAACCAATGATTGCGACCTTCACCACCTCGATAAGTGATTTTTTGAAACTTCGCAGGACCATCTTCTAACTTTACGCCTGCACGTAACGTTTGTAACATCGCTTCATTTACTTCACCAAAAACACGTACTGCATATTCACGTTCTACTTTTTGTGACGGATGCATTAAACGGTTAGCCAACTCTCCATCAGTGGTAAATAACAACATGCCTGACGTATTAATATCTAAACGGCCAACAGCCACCCAACGTTCTGATTCTAATTTAGGTAAACGATCAAAAACGGTTGGTCGACCCTCAGGATCTTTCCGAGTACACATTTCCCCTTCAGGTTTGTTGTACATTAATATTCGACAAACTTCATCACTTGAGGCGGTTAAACTTACTGGGTGACCATCAATACGAATTTGCTCGGTACCTTCAACACGATCACCTAAATAAGCTGTTTTCCCGTCAACACTGACACGACCTGCACTGATATATGTTTCCATTTCACGTCTAGAGCCTTTACCTGCTCTAGCTAATACTTTTTGCAGTTTTTCAGATTTTTGTTCAGAAACAGTGGTGCTAGTATTTGTTTTTGCTGTTGAAGTTTTCCCTCCCCCTTGAGCAAGCACATTTTTAGCCGCCTTATTTTTTGATTTGTTAGCCGATTTTTCAAGCGACTTTTTATTTACTCTTTTTTCAGGTATTGCTGGTGATTTAGCCATGTTATTAACTCTTTTACGTCAGTAAGCTCTTAGCTTTCTGTCTCTAGTTATAAATACTATTCAATATGTTAGCGATTAAATCGTTCATATTTACGTTGTCATTATCTCTGGCATTTCCATTAATTCAGGTAATTGAGTTAATGAAGATAACGAGAAATAATCTAAAAATTCTTTGGTTGTTGCATATAACACTGGTCGTCCGGGAACATCTTTATGACCTACCGTTTTTATCCATTGGCGCTCTAGCAAAGTTTTGGTGATATGGCTACTTACTGCCACTCCCCTGATATCTTCAATTTCTCCACGAGTGATCGGTTGTTTATAAGCAATTAATGCTAAGGTTTCTAACATAGCTCGAGAAAATTTTGGCGCCTTCTCTTGTGATAAAACCGTCAAAGCCTCACTTAACTCATTAATTGCTTGAAAGCGAAAACCTGATGCAACTTCAACTAAATGAATACCTCGTTCTTGGTAATCACTTTGTAATTCGGCAATTATAGCAGTAATACGTCGATGTTTAACGTTATAATTGATTAATAAAAGCTGTTTTATTTGCGTCAAAGATAGAGGCTTATCATTCACTAATATTGCCGCTTCAATTAGCTTTTTCAGTTCTTTATCTGTAATTGAAGTTTGGGTTGCTAACATATTAATTTCACTTACCTTTTAGCCCTTACTTTTAGCATTAACTTTTAACAACATATTTAAGTTAGCACTTTTAGGCGAACGTTAATTTGACCTAAACGACTAGCTTGAATGCACTCAATCAATGATTCTTTTAATAATTCTAATATGGCTAAGAAAGTCACGACTACGCCATTACGTCCTTCATTTACTTGAAATAAATCAACAAAGTTCATAAAACTGTCTTCTTGTAATTTATTTAACCTAGCCAAAATATCACTCATGCGTTCACGTGTTGATAAAGACTCTTTAGCTATATGATGATGAGTAAAAGCTTGATTACGCTTAAATACAGTTTGTAGTGCAGCAACCAACTCCGAAAGCTCAACTTCTGCAGCAGGTATTTTAAGATGAAAATTTTCCGGAAAACTTGCTTGTGCTAATTGAGTATCACGTTCTACTCTAGGTAATTCATCTAAAGATTGCGCAGCATTCTTCATTATTTCATATTCTTGTAATCGCCGAACTAACTCTGCTCTAGGATCTATTTCTTCATCATCCACGTGTTGCTTTGGTAATAATAATCGTGATTTTATTTCAGCAAGAATTGCAGCCATCACTAAATATTCTGCCGCTAATTCTAGCTTAACGTTTTTCATCAGTTCAACGTAACTCATATATTGCACCGTAATAGGTGCAATAGGTAGATCTAAAATATCAAATTTTTGTTTACGAATAAGATAAAGCAATAAATCAAGAGGTCCTTCGAAAGACTCTAAAATAATCTCTAAGGCGTCAGGGGGAATAAATAAGTCTTGGGGCTTTTCTAAAAAGGCTTCGCCACGAATAAGAGCAAACGGCAGAACTTGTTGCTGCATTTCTCCTCTATCTATCGTTATTGAAGACGTCTTATTCATCTTAACTGCTTCACCTTAGTGGCATATTGTTATTCAAAAGGCGCAGGATCGCCTTGTCCGATACGAAGTACTTCAGCATCACCTTCCGAAAAATCAATCACTGTGGTAGGTTTTTCCCCCAAATAGCCGCCATTGAGGATCAAATCAACTTGATGCTCTAATATATCGCGAATATGCTCAGGATCGAATTCAGCAGTTTCTTCTCCTGGCATGATCAAAGTAGTAGACATGATCGGCTCTTGTAATTCTTCAAGTAAGGCTTGTGCAATGTGATTTTCAGGAATACGAATGCCAATGGTTTTCTTTTTAGGATTAAGTAACCGTTTAGGAACTTCTTTAGTGCCTTTGAAAATAAAAGTATAAGCTCCTGGAGTATTATTTTTCATTAAACGAAAAGCGCTATTTTCTACTCGAGCGTACTCTGATAACTCTGATAAATCACGGCATACTAAAGTAAAATTATGCGATTTTTCAATATTACGGATTTGGCAAATACGCTCAAGTGCTTTCTTATCACCAATATGACAACCAAGTGCGTAACCTGACTCGGTTGGATAAACCACTACACCACCTTTATGGATCATTGCTGCCGCTTGTTTCATTAAACGACCTTGTGGGTTGTCAGGATGTACATAGAAAAACTGACTCATAATATTACTCCATTAGGTTAATTTAAGTAGTGCATTGCTAAGAAAATAAGACTCAAGTAACTCATTAGAATCACCATAATGCCCAAATAGGTTTGGCAGTTTCAGGCATACGTAAATTTCGTCCTAAATCACTCCATTTACTTGGATAGTGAAAATCGGATCCCATAGATGCATGTAAATCATATTCTAAACAAAAGCTTAGCATTAATTTGCGTTGTTCGTTACCCATCTGCGGCAAAACAATCTCTAAACCATCGCCACCAGCTTCTTTAAATTGAATAACCAAACGTCTCAGCCACTTGGTTGAGATATCATATCGCACTGGATGAGCAATAACGGCACACCCTTTTGCTTGATGGATAACGTCTACTGCTTGTTCAATACTACACCAAGTGGGTTTGACAAAAGCGCGTTGCCCTTTGCCAATATATTTATCAAATGCTTTTTGAAGAGTGGAAACATGGCCTTCTTGAAACAAAACCTTGGCAAAATGAGCACGGGTAATAGAACCATCGCCGGCAAGCTCTTTTGCCTTACCATAAATATCATTAAAGCCACATTTTTCTAATTTTTCACCAATAGCGGTTGCGCGTTGCTCTCGAGCCAGTTGCTGACTTTGAATTAATTGCTTTAATACTGCATTTTCGGGGTCGATATTTAAGCCAACAATATGAATTTCGAAGCCATGCCAAGCGGTAGAAATTTCAATACCATTGATCAACCTTAATGATAATTTTTCATCTTCAATATATTGTTTTGCACTAGCTAATGCCGCAACAGTATCGTGATCTGTGATAGCTAAAACGTCTATTTGAAAATTAACTGCCCGATTAACCAATTCTATTGGGGTTAAGCTACCATCAGAACACTTAGTATGGCTGTGCAAATCTACACGCAAGTTTGATAAGTCTATAGTTGATAAATTCTGCTTAGCTAAATCATCAACAGTGGTTGACATCTCACTCATAATCGGTTCTTCTATAGGGGATTAATTGCTTAAATATAATGTGAAGCAATTTTACTGAGATGATTAAGATAATGATACAAATAAAACAAACTATTTCGATGATTTGGTGGTGGCATAACTCTACTTAAGTGGGTTGTGACTTTTATTTGTGCGTTAAACAGTACATAAAGAATTTCAAAAAACCCGCTTAACTAAGCGGGTTTTTTACATTTTAAAGATATATTAAAATAATTAAACTAAATCTAAAAAAGGTTAAGAACGTGATCATGACAAAAGTTAAAAGTTGGTTTATCTGGTGGCTACTGCCTATTTACGCAGGCTGACTCCGTTTTCTACAATCAATTTAGGACATAAAAATGAAACATTTACAACATAGCACCATTGGCGAAGTCACTACTTTGCTTGATAGTGCAGCATATCAAAGCGATCCACTGGCAGTATTTCATCAGCTAGTTGGTGAAAGTGATAACAATTTATTGCTTGAATCTGCCGAGATAGATAAAAAACATCAGCTCAAAAGTCTTTTGCTAACTGATGCAGCATTAAAAATTACCTGTCATGGCAATACTGTGACTTTCAACGCGCTTACCAGCAACGGCCAAGCAGCATTAAAATTTGCTCAAAGCCAATTGACTGAACATGCTAAGTTATCATTAAGTGAATCAACCCTTACTGCTATTTTCCCCGAAGTTGAACAACAACTTGATGAAAAATCACGCTTGTTAGCGATTAACCCTTTTCAAAGCTTACGCTTATTCACCCAACTGAAAAATGCCAGTCAACATCCTTTTTCTGTCTTTCTTGGCGGCGTATTTGCTTTTGATATGATGTCGATGAGCGAACAATTACCAGAAGTTGTTCAAGGTGAAAATACTTGTCCTGATTTTGTTTATTACCTTGCAGAAACGTTAGTCATTATCGACCATGAAAAACAAACGACTGATATTTTAGGTAACATTTTTTCTGCAAAAAGCAGTGCTAATGATGGTGTCGATAGCGATGTTGAAAGCTTTGCTGAAAGTCATAAAAAAATCAGCCAACGTATAGCAGAAATTAAATCGGTATTATCACAAGAGTATTACGCTACTGAAACAGTCATCAATCAAGAAAGAAATATCAACATTCAAGCAGTAAATACCGATTTAAGTGATGAACAGTTCTGCACAATAGTTAACCAATTAAAAGAGAACATTCGCAACGGAGACATTTTCCAAGTAGTGCCTTCTCGAACATTCAGTTTACCATGTAAAAATAGTTTATCAGCCTACAAAGCGTTAAAACAAAGTAACCCAAGTCCATACATGTTTTACCTAAAAGACAGTGAGTTTTGTATTTTTGGCGCCTCTCCTGAATCAGCATTAAAGTATCAAAACGATTCGTCACAAGGCAAACGTCAAGTCGAAATATATCCAATAGCAGGCACTCGTCCTCGCGGTTTTAATAGCAACGGTTCAATATCCCCCGATTTAGATAGCCGTATTGAACTAGAATTACGTTTAGATAAAAAAGAGCTGGCTGAGCATATTATGTTAGTAGATTTAGCACGCAACGATATCGCACGTGTAAGTCAACCAGGTACTCGATATGTGGCTGAGTTATTAAAGGTCGACCGTTATTCTCATGTAATGCATTTAGTTTCACGGGTTTGTGGCACATTAGATGAAGAGCTGGATGCTTTACATGCCTATCAGGCTTGCATGAATATGGGGACGCTTTCTGGAGCACCAAAGGTTAAAGCAACTTCATTAATAAGAACCGTAGAAGGGAAACGTCGAGGTAGCTATGGCGGTGCTGTCGGTTATTTAACGGGTGAAGGTGAAATGGATACGTGTATTGTTATTCGCTCTGCTTTTGTCAAAAACAGTCGTGCTCAAGTACAAGCAGGTGCGGGTGTAGTCTTTGATTCAGATCCACAATCAGAAGCCAATGAAACCAAACAAAAAGCACAAGCAGTGATTAATGCCATTAAATATGCGCAAAATATTCACTTAACTATTGCGCCAATGAAAACGGCTGACGCTAGGGAGAACAACTAATGACTCAGATACAAAATACAATATCTAGCACAAGTTCATTACCTAGTATCGTTATGTTAGATAACCTAGATTCATTCACCTATAACTTAGTTGATGAATTTCGTTGTCTAGGTTATCAACCAACCATCTACCGCAATACCTTATCTGCTGATTTCATCATTGAAAAAATAGAGCAACAGTTAAAAGAAAATACTGCAGGCGTGATATTAGTATTATCACCCGGTCCTGGAGATCCAAGTCATGCGGGTTGTTTAATGGCATTGATTAAAAAAGCCATTGGTCGTTGTCCAATTTTAGGTATTTGTTTAGGTCATCAAGCATTAATTCAGCATTATGGCGGCACTATAGGCCGAGCAGCGGAAATTGTACATGGTAAATCATCAGCCATAACTCATCTTGCTAGCGGTGCATTTGCTAATATTACTAATCCTTTACCCGTTGCTCGATATCATTCGTTAGTCGCAACAACAATGCCTGCGAGTTTGACTCAAATAGCCGAGTTTAAAATGACAAACAATGACGGTAAAACAAGTGTCTTACCTATGGCGGTTGAGCATAAACAAGATGCAGTATTAGGTTTCCAATTTCATCCAGAGTCCATTTTAACAACTTACGGTAGTAACTTATTAGCTCAGAGTTTGACTCATTTAAGCACGATGTTCAGTACAATGAACACATCAACAAAACAAGTTACGCAAGGAGCAAATGATGAGTAGTCATTCAGCAAGTAAAGCAACCAGTGATTCAATCTTAGATCGACTTATTGATGGTCAATCATTAAGCCAAACACAAAGTCATGATTTTTTTGCACAAGTCATGGCTGGAAATATTACCCCTGAGTTATTAGCTTCGGTATTAACCGCATTAAAAATCAAAGGTGAGAGCGCTGAAGAAATTGCAGGTGCGGCCGTTGCTGTTCGCGAATATGCCACAGCATTCCCTCAACAAGCGAGCTCTTTCCCCAATGGCGTTGCTGATTGTGTTGGTACGGGTGGCGATGGAGCCAATACCATCAACATTTCAACCACTGCAGCCATTTTAGCTGCTGCCTGTGGTTTAACTATGGCTAAACATGGTAACCGTAGTGTATCGAGTATGTCTGGCTCTGCAGATTTATTAGAAGCATTTGGCGTTAATTTAATGATGAAGCCAGAAATTGCCAACGAATGTTTAAAGGAAACTAATTTATGTTTCTTATACGCCCCCGCTTACCACCCCGGTTTCAAACATGCTGGGCCAGTACGTAAAGCCATGGGTATTCGTACCTTATTTAATATTCTCGGTCCTTTGGTTAATCCTGCTTGCCCAAGTGTAATGTTGTTGGGTGTTTATACACCAAGCCTAATTAATACTATGGCTAAAAGCTTATTATTAACGGGAGTAAAGCGTGCTTGGGTAGTTCACGGCAGTGGCTTAGATGAAATAGCGCTGCATGGCGAAACTCAAATTAGTGAGATAAAAAATGGCCAATTAATTGAGCGAGTGATCACACCGGAAGATTTTGGTCTTGACCGTTATACCCTTGAAGATATTAAAGGTGGCACGCCTCAAGAAAATGCCGACATTATTAAAGCAATACTTTCAGGTAATGGACAACCTGCACACAATGCCGCAGTGATCATTAACTGTGCAGCCTTACTCTACTTACATGATAAAGCTGATAATTTAATAAGCGCGGCACAAACTGCCAGTGAAGTGTTAGCTTCAGGTAAGGGTTTAGTTACTTTAGAGCATATGGTTACTGTCTCAAACTCAAGCAATAACTCAGTAGTTCAAACAGGAGAGAAATCATAATGGCGAATGTATTAGAAAAAATTGTCGCCAATAAGCGTGATGAAATTGCTCAACTAAAAATTGAAAAACCGCTAAATAGCTTTATCGATGAACTTGTCCCAACAAATAAAGATATGTATGCCGCGCTCGACCGAAAACAAGGCAAGGCGCATGCAGGTTTCATTTTAGAATGTAAAAAAGCTTCGCCATCAAAAGGGCTCATTCGCCCTGACTTTGATATAAAAGCCATTTGTAAAATCTATGATAAATATGCAGCAGCAATTTCGGTGTTAACCGATGAGAAATACTTTCAAGGCACTTATGAATATTTAAAAACAGTTACGGAAACCGTAAGTTGTCCAGTATTAAATAAAGACTTTTTTATCGATGTTTATCAAGTTTATTTAGCTAGATATTACGGCGCAGATGCTATTTTATTGATGTTAAGTGTACTTGATGACGATGAATATCGTGCTTTAGCAAAAGTTGCCAAGCAATATAACTTAGCGATATTAACCGAAGTGTCTAATGAAGAAGAACGAGATCGTGCCATCGCATTAGATGCTAAACTTATTGGCATTAACAATCGGAACTTACGTGATCTTTCCACCGATATTAGCCGAACGTTTGACTTTGCACCTACCCTGCCTGACGACAGAATAATTATTTCTGAATCAGGCATTTATACTAACGATCAGGTACGAGAGCTTGCTCCAGCAGTTGATGGCTTTTTAGTGGGTAGTTCTGTAATGGCTGAAGATGATATTGATCTCGCTTGTCGTAGATTAATTTATGGCAAGCATAAAGTATGTGGTTTAACTCAAGCAGAGCATGCCCAAGCAGCGAGTGATGCTGGCGCTCAATATGGCGGATTAATTTTTGCTGAGAAATCACCTCGTTGTATCAACAAAAGCCAAGCATTAGCTATCACCACTAAAGTCCCCTCGCTAAAGTATGTTGGTGTATTTGTTAATCACAAACGCTGTCAAATTGTTGAATTAGCTAACGAGCTAAAGCTACACGCCATTCAGTTACATGGAAATGAAGATCAAGCTTACCTTAATGACTTAAAAAACAAGTTAGCTAAAACATCAGCTAAAAGCTGTCAGATTTGGAAAGCACTTGCCGTTGAAGAACAAGTGCCTGATTTAAGTTTGATTAGCGATAATTTTGTTTTAGACGGTAAACAAGCGGGTAGTGGCAAGGCTTTTTGCTGGCAAGCGTTAGCTAAAAGCGAGCAAGACTTATCCCGTTGTTTTTTAGCCGGCGGCTTAAACAAAGACAATATCGAACAAGCAATTGAGCAATTAACTGCACAAGATTTAGTGGGTCTTGATCTCAACTCTGGTGTTGAAACGAGTCCGGGCATTAAAAGTCGTGAAAAACTCCAGCAAGTTTTTACGCAGATAAGAAATTACTAAGGCAAAGAACAATGACAAATATTAATACAAATGAAAATAAAAGACATAGTGAAAGCAAAGTAAAAGCAAGTCTACCGGCATATTTCGGTGAATTTGGTGGTATGTTTGTTGGCGAGTTATTGGTACCGGCACTTGAGCAACTCGAGCAAGCCTATATTGAGTCTCAAGCTGATGAAGCGTTTATCAATGAATTTAATGACTTACTAACCAATTATGCTGGTCGTCCAACACCACTCACGTTAACAAGAAATTTAACTAAAAATCCTTTAGCCAAAATTTATTTAAAGCGTGAAGATTTATTGCACGGTGGTGCCCATAAAACCAATCAAGTACTTGGCCAAGCACTACTAGCTAAGCGTATGGGTAAAACTGAAATTATCGCTGAAACTGGCGCGGGTCAACACGGCGTTGCCACAGCAATCGCTTGTTCGTTATTAGGCCTAAAGTGTCGTGTTTATATGGGAGCAGTTGATTGCCAGCGCCAACAGCCCAATGTGTTTCGAATGAAATTAATGGGCGCAACGGTTATTCCAGTAACCGCAGGCAGCGGCACCCTAAAAGATGCGGTTAACGAAGCATTGCGCGACTGGTCAGCAAATTATGAAGATGCCCATTATTTATTAGGCACGGCGGCAGGCCCTCATCCATTTCCAACAATTGTCCGTGACTTTCAAAAAATGATCGGCGAAGAGGCTAAAGCTCAACTACTTGATCAAGAAGGTCGTTTGCCTGATTACGTTATTGCTTGTGTAGGTGGAGGCTCAAACGCTATTGGCATGTTCAATGATTTCATTAAAGAAGATGATGTTAAATTAATTGGTGTAGAAGCTGGCGGTAAAGGCATTGATACCAATCAACATGGTGCAACGTTAGTGGCAGGTACGAAAGGCATGTTACATGGTAATTACACCTATATTATGCAAGACAACTACGGCCAAATTGAAGAGTCGTATTCTGTTTCAGCAGGCTTAGATTACCCTGCTGTAGGTCCTCAACATGCGTTTTTAAAAGAAACAGGCCGCGCTCAATACGTGCCCATTAATGACGATGAAGCGCTTGAGGCTTTTCAGACTTTAGCTAGTTGTGAAGGTATTATTCCTGCACTTGAGTCTTCTCATGCTTTAGCTCACGCATTAAAAATGGCTGAACATGTGAACGAAGAAACTATCTTTTTAGTGAATTTATCAGGTCGTGGTGATAAAGACTTAGCCCATGTTCACACCATTCTTCACCCTGAAAGTTTAAATAGTAATACCTCTAGCAGCAAAAAAGGAGAAGTATAATGAGCACAGCAAATAATACTGAAATGCAAGCTGGGCAGCGTTATATTGATTGTTTTGACAATCTAGCCGATAAAAATGAAGGCGCTTTTATTCCTTTTGTTGCTATTGGCGATCCTGATCCAGAACAATCATTTGAGTTAATCAAATGTTTAATTGATGCAGGTGCTGATGCACTTGAACTTGGTATTCCATTTTCAGATCCAAGTGCTGATGGCATCACCATACAAATGGCAGCTTTGCGCGCCTTAAAAAGCGGTGTAAATACAGATGTTTGTATCGATATTTTGAAACGCGTACGTCAGTATGCCCCACAAATCCCTATTGGTTTATTGCTCTACGGTAATTTAGTTTTTGCTCGTGGCATTGATAATTTTTATCGCGACATGCGTGAAGCTGGCGTAGATTCAGTATTAATTGCTGATTTACCTATTCGTGAAAGTGAGCGATTTAGAGCTGCAGCCTTACAGTATGATGTAGCGCCAATATTTATTGCTCCACCTAATGCTAGTGATGATACTTTACGTGAAGTGGCTTCATTTAGTCATGGTTATACTTATGTATTAAGCCGTGCGGGTGTTACTGGTGTAGATGTTAACAATGAAGAGATAAAAACCGAAAGTGTTTCGCCAGCACAGCACTTAGTTGAAACACTCAAGCAATATCGTGCAGCTCCTGGAGTGATTGGTTTTGGTATCTCTACCCCTGAACAAGTAAAGGCAGCATTAGCAACGGGTGCTGCAGGGGCAATTAGTGGCTCAGCTGTGGTTAAAATTATTGAACAAAACTTAACTGATAATAAAGCAATGTTAGCGGCATTAACAAAATTTGTTAAAGCGATGAAAGCAGCTACGATAAGTTAAAAGAACCTAAACCTAAACTTTACAATAAAGGCTTGCTTCTTAAAAGAAACAAGCCTTTTATTTTTATAGAAGTTTTACTAAAAGCTATCAGCTCATACCAAATAAAAACCAAAACAAGCCACCAAATAGTACTAGTAACACTATCACCATAATGGTTAACGTTTTAGACTTTGTCATAGAGTCCAATAAAGCTGCCTCAGTCAACCCCCCTATTCCCATCAGCACATCATTGTTATCAATTTTAGCTTTATTCTTTTGGTCATCTAATTCATTTTTAGTGTTTTTCATCATTAACTCCTTTTATTTTATTTAAATTACACCGCTAAGCTTCCTTGTTTTTCCATGAACTTTTTAATTAATAACGTCTGTATTACGCTGACAGTGTTCATTGTTGCCCAGTACAAACCTATTGCAGATGGAAAGCTGACCAAGACCACAAAACTAATAACTGCAGGGATAATGAATAACAAGGTTTGAGCCTGTTCAGTACTACCAGGCATAACCACCATACTTAAATAAGTTAAAAAACCAACTAACAACGCTAAGCCGACATCAGGCTTAGCAATACTAGCTATCCAAGCAAACTTAGAGTTAAGCACCATTTGTTGCAGAGTTTGGAACATGCCAACCCCCAACAAGCCTTGACTTGCCATATTAGCAATGGCATTTTTATCAAACATTTTAATATCATGTTTTTTTTGCAGCGCCATACTACGTTTCATCATTTCTGCAGGGTTATCTCGATAAAGTGTTTTAATACGTTCAAGTTGTGGCTTAATTTTTGCCAATTTTTGTTTGTTACGATAACTATTAATGAGTGCTCGAGTATTAATTGGCATTAATAGCAGTCGTGCAATGATGGTCACTAAAATAATAGCTATTGCCTGACTTACATCAAATTGTGAGCTAAGTAACTCTATTGACTGAGATATTATTCCTGTAAACGTTGACCAAAGTTCCATAATGCTTCCCTATCGTTTTTATTTTTTGTTTTCTCTATAAAAAGATATGGAGACATATTATGTCAAAGCAAGTGTTAAATGATGATTTTTCAGTCAATTAAAATTATTTGGCTACTTTTATCACCACAAAAACACTTATCGCACATAACAACATGCCGAAAATACTCGTTAGAGACAATGTTTCACCAAACATTAACCAAGCTTCTAGCGCTGTTACAGGCGGTACTAAATAAAAGTAGGAGGTAACTTTAGCAGCATCTCCTTGTTTGACCATGTACATCAATAATAATATTGCTACGACCGACAACACTATAATTAACCAAAGTAAGCTTAATATAAAAGGTAATTCCCACTGAATTGGCTTTGAACTTTGTATTAGAGCTACAGGAAGAAAAACTAATAAACTAGCAATATATTGCCATAACACCGAAGGCAGTAATGGCTGATTTTGACAATATCGTTTTTGATACAAGGTGCCAAAAGTAATACCAATTAAAGCAACAAAAGTTAAGCCTAATGCCATTGTTGTTATACGACTAACATCTAAACTCGCTGAAACCACCAAGACCAAACCAACTAAACCTAAGGTTAAAGCTAGCCACTGTATTCTTGCAATTTTTTCATTCAGTAAATAAATGGCAATCATCGCAGTGAACAAAGGTTGTAAACCAACTATAATCGCAGTTAACCCCGCAGGAGCACCTAACTCAATTGCGCCATATACTCCACCTAGATAACCACCATGAATCAATATGCCTGTGATCATCGCATGAATTTTTTGCTTTTTAGTTAAACTAACTTGTTTAATAAAAGCCAATAACAGTATAAAAACTAAAATGTTACCTAATATTCTTAATGTTAAAAAATCACCAGTAGAGGCATAAAATAGACCATATTTTGTTCCAATAAAGCCTGTGCTCCATAACAAAACAAATATTAACGGGATAAAAGGTTTACATGTTAAAAACAAACGCGTCTCACGAGAAAAAATCTAACTTAAGAATATTGCTGTAGTTTAAATAATTATTTCTGTACTTGTAGCTACAGTTTAGCTATTTCCCTACCAATACAGTTTAAAGCTCATATTAAGATTGCTCAACTTAGCAGCCTTCAATTGTTCCCTTAAAGCGAACTATAAGTTGATATAACCACTGTTTATCCACATTCTACATAGCAATAAACTAGTGTTGCATAAAGAAACATCAAAAAACATGACTTGAACTATACTCAGCAAAGTTTAAGCCACAAAATAACAACACTAAAATAGGTGAAGATATGAATAAACCAGTGATCGCAAACAATATCCCCATTGCAGTAGAGCTGAATAAGGGTGATGATTATTACTTTTGTACTTGTGGTAAATCGACAAAACAACCTTTTTGTGATGGCTCTCATGCGGGGTCTGAATTCAAGCCCAAAGCTTTTCAAGCTGAAACCGATGGTACTGCTTACCTTTGTGCGTGTAAGCACAGTAACAACTTACCCTTTTGCGATGGTACACACAAAAAATTTAGCAAGGATCAAGTTGGACACCAAGGGCCAGGAATAGAAATTCAAGCAAACAAATTGCCAACAGCAGAGCCAACCATCGAGGAGCCGACAGTCGCTTTTATACATGAGCTAGCTAAAAACGGCTTATCTAAAGTCGGGCATCATGGCCCCATGACTTCAATGGGGGTACCACGTCATTTACTGCCTCACTGGGATGATATTCAGATAATGGTGGCACAAATGGCGCGCAAACCATTGCTTGAAAACCAAACTGTTAGCACTCAACTAACCATTGGTCCTAACGCTAAAAAACCATTGGTATTAGATATTCCACTGTTTGTTTCAGATATGAGTTTTGGCGCCTTATCTGAAGAAGCAAAAGTATCACTCGCTCGAGGAGCTGAACTTGCTGGTACGGGAATTTGTTCTGGAGAGGGAGGCATGTTGCCAGAAGAGCAGCAAAGTAACTCTCGCTACTTTTATGAGCTCGCTAGTGCTAAGTTTGGTTTTAATGAAGCAGCACTGAAAAACGTACAAGCGTTTCACTTTAAAGGTGGTCAAGGAGCTAAAACCGGAACGGGTGGACACCTTCCGGGTAATAAAAATATCGGGAAAATATCACAAGTTCGTGGTATTGAAGCTGGCATATCTGCAGTTTCTCCCCCAACATTTACCGATTTACATAGCACTGAAGACTTCAAACAGTTTGCCGAAAGGGTACGAGAGATCACCGGAGGAATTCCTATTGGTTTTAAACTCAGTGCTAATCATATTGAAGAAGATTTGCAGTTTGCCATTGACTCCAGTGCTGACTATATCATTTTAGACGGCCGTGGTGGTGGAACAGGAGCTGCTCCTGAAATGTTTAGAGACCATATTAGCGTACCCACTATTCCTGCTTTAGCTAGAGCTCGCAACTACCTAGACAAGCAAGGAGTATCAGGAAAAATTACATTAATAATAACTGGTGGTCTTCGTACTCCGATGGATTTTGTTAAAGCTATGGCATTAGGAGCGGACGGTGTTGCTGTTTCAAATAGCGCAATGCAAGCTATAGGCTGTGTTGGTGCTCGTATGTGTAATACCAACAATTGTCCTGCAGGTATCGCCACGCAAAAAGAAGAGCTACGCAAACGATTAAGTGTTGATAAATCAGCGGTGAAACTGAAGAATTTTTTTGAAGCTTCGACTGAATTAATGCAAGTAATGGCTAGAGCATGTGGTCATCACCATTTGAGCGAGTTTAATCCAGATGACTTAGCCACTTGGCATCAACAAATGGCTGATTTATCAGGAGTAAAATACTCAGGTTATACGAAATAAATTACTCTTAAGTGGAATGTAGCATCATTTAAAGCATGCAAATCAACAAGTGATTTACATGCTTTTCTTCTTTTTATTTCAGCAGGATACCCAAGATAACATTAATTTTTTATTCTGATATCCTTACAAACCATTGGCAATATTTCTTGAGTAAGACCAGCAGGCAACTTGGTTAGTTTTTGTACTGAAAGTTCTTTTTGAATAGCTTTATCACCCTCAATTATTTGTCTTATCCAAGACTGGAAAAATGATATTCGGCTATAAACTTCCTTTATGCCATAAATACCTATTTTTGAAAAAGTACCTTCAGGACGAGAGCTTATACCTAAAACTTCAAAACCATCTTTAGTTTTTATGAATGCTGGACCTCCACTATCACCACCACCAGATACTCCCTCTAATGGCAAAGCACTTTCCCCTTTATTAAAAATAAACTTTATTAAAGGACCTTCTGCGGCCACGATAGTATTCTGCGCTTTTCTTAATACCCCGTTATTTTCGGCATTATCAATGGTTTCACCTAATAATCCTGTTCCCGTTCCACCAATACCAATAAACCATATGTTCTTATTTAACTCATCACTTTGTTGATATGTTTTTGCCGGCTTCACATCTAAAACAGCTTCATATAATTCAACCAGTGCAATATCATGACTTCTCCCAGGAGTATAATCAGGGTGAACATAAAGTTGCTTAATTTTTCTTGCCACACCGTTGACCCGAACAAACGTATTGGGCGCTATACAAAAAGTAGCGTGCGCAGCAGTTACCACCCAGTTAGGATGAATCAATGTACCGTGTGCACCATCGATATAAAAAGTAGCAAGTGCCGGAAAGCTATTTACACTGGCCTGATATTTAGTCTCATCAACATCATGGCGAATAACAATAGCGTGGCTGGATAGTGATACTAAATAGAAAGTGATTAATAATAGTGTGTACTTCATATGAACCTTATTTGTTTATTTATGATTTGTTAGTCTTTATCATAGAAATACTGACTCAATGATAGTGCAATCAGATTAAATATTGATATCTTTAATCTATCCAAAACATATCATCTCTAACTAATTGAAAATAAATTAATTTATGTTCATAAATAACAACATTAAAAAACCATCCTTTACGCAACTAATGGATTTTCCATTTAACATTGGTGATGTGAAGGTAAATGTTAGCCAAAACAGCATAACTAGGGCTGATGAAACTTACGTCTTGCAACCCAAAGTTTTGGAGCTTTTGGTATTACTGTGTAGCGCTCAAGAAGAAACGTTAAGTAAACATGCATTAAATTCAGCATTATGGCCTGATACGGTTGTAGGTCCTGACTCGCTTGCTAACAGTATGGCTAGGCTACGAAAGGTACTTGGTGATGATGCTAAAAATCCAAAATTTATCCAAACCGTTCAACGAAAAGGCTATCGATGGCTTCAGTCAGTTACTATTACTAAGAGCACTTCCTTTAGCTTTGCTAACTTACCTGTAAGATCAAAGTATGCTGCCATACTCTTTTCAGTGCTAGTCAGTGTAATCGCCGTTATTTTATTGTCTTATTTCTTAGCGAAAAACGAACCAAAAGAGTTCCTATTCCCGGATCTTGCTATAAAGAAGCTCGCCAATGGTGGTTATGAAATTCAAGCAGGTGTAGAAGGGAAATTAACAGAAGAAAAAAAAGCAGCGATGTTAAAGGAGATTAAACGCATTACTGGTGAAGAAGGTTCAGGCATGGTTTTTACTGTGGATCCAATAAAGCCAAGTTGCGAATATTTTAATAAAAGTGATAACAAGAACAAGAATAAAGGAACGGTCAAGTGTGAAATCAAAACCCTGCAGAAAAAATAAAACTAACGAATTGTTAGCCACAAGTTAAATCACAATAAAAATGCCCTGTTTATCGCTAAACAAGGCATTTAAATAAAATTGTACATTCAAGTTAAACGTATTAAAACTTAGCCTGAAATTTTTGCCCAAGTATCTCTTAAACCAACGGTACGGTTAAACACTAATTTTCCCGCTGACATGTCTTGCTCTGAGATCTTGTTATCTAAACAAAAGTAACCTTGACGCTCAAACTGATAAGCCGCTTCAGGTTTTGCATCCGCTAGTGATGGTTCAACTTTAGCGCCAGTAATCGAAATTAATGAATCTGGGTTGATCACACTATGAAAATCACTTTCTGCCGCAGGATTCGCTACAGTGAATAAACGATCGTACAAACGAATTTCAGCATCAAGTGCTTGCTCGGCGCTTACCCAGTGAATAACCCCTTTTGGCTTAGTGCCATCCGTTGGGTTTTTACCTAAGGTATCTTCGTTATAAGTACAGTAAACCGTAATAATATTGCCATCACTATCCTTATCACAACGTGTTGCAGTAACAACATAAGCACCACGTAAACGTACTGCTTTATCAATAACTAAACGCTTATATTTCTTATTTGCTTCTTCTCTAAAATCTTCCGCTTCAATGTAAAGCTCTTTAGAAAATGGCACAATACGCGTGCCTTGGCTTTCATCACTTGGATGATTTTTAACGGTTAATTGCTCGACTTGCTCTTCAGGATAGTTTTCAATAATAAGTTTTATTGGATCAAGCACAGCCATCGCACGCGGCGCATTGTCATTAAGATCTTCACGAATACACGCTTCTAAAACGCCCATTTCCACGGTGTTATCCATTTTAGTAACACCAATACGCTTGGTAAACTCACGTAACGAACCAGGTGTATAGCCACGGCGGCGAAACGCTGAAATAGTTGGCATACGAGGATCATCCCAGCCATTCACTAATTTTTCGTCAACAAGTGTATGAAGTTTACGTTTACTCATCACGGTATATTCAAGATTTAAACGTGAAAATTCATATTGGTGTGGCACTACGTCAATCGACACATTTTCAAGTACCCAATCATATAAACGACGGTTATCTTGGAATTCCAGTGTACAAAGTGAATGGGTAATGCCTTCAATTGCATCCGATAAGCAATGAGTAAAATCATACATCGGATAAATGCACCATTTATCACCGGTTTGATGATGATGAGCAAATTTAACTCGGTATATAATAGGGTCACGCATACACATAAAGCTTGATGTCATATCAATTTTCGCGCGCAGTGAACATTCACCTTCTTTAAATTCACCGTTTTTCATTTTTTCAAACAGGCTTAAGTTTTCTTCAACAGAAGTATCACGATATGGGCTGTTTTTACCTGGCTTATTCAAAGTGCCACGGTATTCACGTGTTTGTTCGCCATTAAGGAAACATACGTATGCTAAGCCTTTTTCAATCAGCTCCACCGCATAACCATGTAGTTTGTCAAAATAATCAGAAGAATAATGTATATCTCCTGCCCACTCAAAGCCTAACCACTTAACATCTTTTTGAATAGAGTTAACGTAGTCAATATCTTCTTTTTCAGGGTTAGTATCGTCAAAGCGTAGGTTACATAAACCTTCATAATCTTGTGCAATACCAAAGTTTAAACAAATAGATTTTGCATGACCTATATGTAAATAACCATTGGGCTCTGGCGGAAAACGCGTCTGCACACTAGAATGTTTACCATTTTGTAGATCAGTATCGATAATTTGACGAATAAAATTAGTTGGACGGTTTTCAACTTCCGACATCCAGAGAACCCCTGTAAAAAAATAAGATGTAATTGGGCGACATTATAACAAGTGTTATTACTGACGAATAGCAGTGGAAGCAGATTTTATTTATCTAAGTGATAAAAACTAATTTTACAATAAAAAAGGCACCAACATAATCTGCTAAGCACCTTTTCTGAATGTTAGATCTCAGTTTACTTTGCGTAAAAACCAATGTGTTGATGAAAACGAACTAACATTTCTTCTTTGCTATTTACGTAATCAAGTTGTTCCGAGAATGAATGCAGAGCATGCTCTATTTGATTTAAAAACTTACCAAAACCATGGCTCGTTTTATCTTGGTCAGATGCGGCAAAAACTAGCTGCACAGTATCAACCAATTGTTCAGCAGACCACAGACAAGCGTAACCACCACTGGTGTGTGTAGGGTTATACCCCAACATTTGCAATTCACCATTAGCGACAACCATTTCCTCTTCACTACGTCTGACAATAGGAATTAAACCATTAGCGATAACAGCGACATTATTTAAATTATAACGTTTTGTTGCACCAATTAGAGCATCAGCAACTAAGTTGTAAAGAGCACTATATGGTTCAGGATTACTTTCATCAATAGCAACAAGCTTTCTCATACGACGGTTTAAAGGTACATCAACCACCGCATAAGTTAACGCATCCGTATTTTTTGGCAAAACAATATCGTCAGCTAAGTAACGATTAGTCATTGAACGAAACTTATGAGCTTGTGTTCCTTCAACACCTTTATCTTTGGCAAAAAGGTCGTAAGTCAGGTGTTGATGATCACATATACGCACTTCTTCATTACTCAAACCTACTTGCTCAGAAAATAAGGCGATAGCTTTTAATACTTTACGATGAAATTTTGCTGCATCTTGACGAACATCATCACCATTAGCTAAAAAAACTAAATTAATTTTTTTCACTCGTTTAGCACCATCAAAGTACGAGTTTTGACTATGATGAAAATGAGGATTATATAAAAATAGAATTTGCTGTTCTGTTTGAGAAGTTAATTTTTCAGGGCTAAATCGAATACGTGTAAACTTATCATTTGCCACAAATTGACCACTTTCAATATCTAACTCATCATTAATTTTGAAGAATATCTGTGCTAATGCTTGGTAAAAGCCTTGGTAAGCTTGTGAGCTATCATAATCAATGGTGGTTGCAAACTTAGCAAGCAATTCATCACTGACTTTAAATTTTGCTAGCAAATATTGATTTTCACGAGCAGATGAAGGGATGTACACCTTATTTTGTGCACTTCTGGTACGAGATATAGACATGAATATTTTCCTTACAAAGTGGAATCGGCGCCATCATATCAAGTTAGTCATGACAGAAAGATGACATAAATCAAACTATCACTCAGTGACATAAATCACAGGTAAATAAGTTTTACATCATCAAAATATTCAAATAAATAGCAGGTAATCCCTTACCCTTCAGTTTGTTAGATCACATAACAAGCTCTTGGAAAGTATGCGCTACACGAACTATTTTTTTATACCAATGACTTCATAAAAGCCTTTTGTGGTTAAGGTAACTTTAATGTCTTGTTCGGTTTTATTTTTCCAGTACCAACCATGAACACCAGTAAATGGTGTAGTAAACTGACCACTCATTTCACTTGCCGTTGCAATGGTATAACTTTCATAATAGCCCGTGGTATCGCCTTCTGGCTCACCATGTAAATCTAAATAAAGTTCAACACCATCTGTTTTCCATTCGTAGCTCATGGTTTGGCTTTTACTTAACTGAAATTTGTATTCAATGCCCCGTCCCGCAGGAACTACAACTTCAACAGTATCTTTTTGCTCATTGATTGTTGAGTCAGTTTCATTTTTTACCAGTTGGCTTTCTACTTTTTCTGGTTTCGCCGGTTGTGCTAAAACAGTTAAACCTAATTTAGCGCCAATGCCTGTTGGATCAATATTGTATTCTGCCGGTAAAATGAAAAATATTAACATTATCGCAGCCAAAATAATGGCAAGGATTGTTGCTTTCATTAAACTTTTTTCTGATACATCTTCGCTCATATTATTCATATTTGTATTCTTCATAGCTATATCTTTAAATTTATTTTTCGATAAGTTAGGTGGTTAATTCATATATTAATTAATAAAGTAGCCAGTTAGTTGCAAGCCTATTAACATCATACCAGCACTAATCAATAAGGTATTGGTAACATAAGAAAAGCGTTGAAAACTACTATGGTTACGCCAGTAATTTATCACTAGCAACACCAAACCAAGGGCAATAAACTGCCCTATTTCAACACCAAGATTAAATGCGATTAGGTTTTCAATTAAGCCATCTTCATTTAAATTAAACTCTTGCAGTTTTGTAGCTAAACCAAAACCATGAAAAAGCCCAAAAACAAGTACTGCAATTTTGGTATTCGGATTAACACCAAACCAGCGCTGAAATCCATTTAAATTATCAAATCCTTTATAGACCACAGACAAGCCTATCACCGCATCAATCAGATAAGCATTTACTTGAATGTTATTTAACACGCCAAGCAATAACGTAAAGCTATGTCCCAGAGTAAATAAACTAACATAAAGTAAAATATCTTTGGTTTTATGTAAGAAAAAAATCACACCAACAAGGAATAATAAATGATCATAGCCCGTGACCATATGATCAGCGCCAATATATAGAAATGGCACAAGATGAATACCTGTAGCATTTAATAAAAACTGACGAGTATCATCATCTACAGTATGAGCAAAAACAGAAAACGAAAAACAAGTAATAAAAAGTAACAACAATACTCGAAGAGAGTATTGATAGAATAATGCCATTTTCTGAACACCTTAAATCAAGTTAAAATTAAAATTGCCAGTCATTATAAACATTTAAGAAGTAAGCAATAGTTTTAAACGTTTTTTTCTTCATTTCAATTGTCAATCTCAATGAACACCTCAACTAATAAAAGACTTATTATTATGTTCCATTGCCCTCCTTTTCCAGTGGTTAAAAAACAAACAACACCTATACTTTAAGCAAGCCAAACAAAATATGGAGGTTCTCATGACTATTTCTAATCGGCTTGACACATATCTCACTGAACATGCAATCCCCTATCAAGTGGTAAACCATGCCCATAGCAACAGCTCAATTGGAAGCGCCATACATGCCCAAATACCACTTAACCTCATCGCTAAGGCTGTAATTTTAAAAGATCATGAAGGTCGAAAAGTAATGGCAGTATTACCAGCTAAAAATAAAATTAGTCTCTCGGCAATTAACGATGAACTATTTGGCAGTTATCATTTAGTAAAAGAAAAGGAAATTTACACCCTATTTAATGATTGTGAATATGGTGCAATCCCACCTGTTGCTGAAGCATATAATATGTCAATGGTATGCGATAAACTTCTTGATAATCTTGAGTATGTTTATATCGAAGCTGGCGATCACCATAACTTATTACGCATTTATCATGATGATTTTGAAACCATGACTAATAACGGTAAACACTTACGTTTTAGTCGTGAATCTTTTCACTAATACTGAAAACAGTACCTTTATACCTGTCTTGATGAGCTTTTTTCTGTTCAATTTCGACTATAGTTAATACAGAAGCCACAAAGGGATTTGAAGCATGAAGATTCTAGTTGTTGATGATATGATCACTATGCGCCATGTAATGCTCCATATGCTACGTGATCTTGGTCACATAGATAACGATGAAGCAGCCGATGGTTTACAAGCAATTAATATGCTTCACAAAAAGCACTATGATTTAGTGATCACTGACTTTCACATGCCCAAATTAGACGGCAAGCAATTATTAGAAAAAATTAGAAGTGAAAAACAACTAGCATACCTTCCCGTGCTGATGATTTCTTGTGAAGACGAAAAAAGCAAAATCAAAGCGATAATTGCATCAAAGGTTACTGGTTTTATTGTTAAACCTTTTAATGCCAATACATTAGCAAAGCAGTTAAAATGGATTAACACTGAGCAAGAACAGGAATATGAGATTCGCTTAAACTCGCAAAACGTCTAATTTACAAGTAAAAAAGAGAAGCTTTCTCTTCTCTTTTAGTTAAACAATTTCTAATGGCTCTTGAATACTGAGTTATTTTTAACTTAATGTCCTGTTACCCAAGTCACATGAGTAAGGTGCCTTATTCCATGTCGGTCAGTACGAATGAAGGTTTCAGCATTACCTTTACGCCCTAAAGATTTCCCCCAACCTACATCATTATTAGCTCCCGCTTTATTACAGCCTTTACCTTTAGGGGCATTACAGGTTCCACCACCTGTTTCACCATCATCACTTGAAGCAGCATCACTTGAAGCAGCAGCGAATGAATCATAACCGTCATAATGATTATAAATAGTCGTTAATTGCTCATAGTCATGCGCATTAGGGTTTTCAAACGGAGGGTCTTGATAGTCCATACAAGAGAACAATGACTGATTATCAAAATTTTCATCTTGATGACCTAAACCAACATTGTGCCCCAGCTCTTGGCAAGTCACACTTTGTTTCCACGCAGGGGTATTGTAATGAGACATCGAAAAATAATAATCATTTAGCTTGGTATAACCGGTAACAATATGGCCGTTATTATCAATTGAAATTCCCGCAATGCCCAACCAACCTGTATTACCATAAGATAGATTACATATGCGTACTTGGCCATTAGGTGAACGACATTGTCGTCGAGTTTTTTTGTTGCTGGCACCACTACTTTGTATCATATTTAACTCATTCGACATTGACCAATCAGCAACGGCTAAACCAACATAATCATCCCAGTCGGTAGTTGTACTATTAATAATGGTTAAATTAAAGGGGATATCGCCGGTTCGAGCCCAGTGATAATCACCCCAAGAATGGTCGGCTAAACAAGTCCCTGTGAATAAAATGGCTCCTAGCGCGCTAACAAGACGTAACTGCATAATCATCTCCCAATCAACATAAACTGTATGATCGAATTCGCATGGATTATCTGAGTATAGTCAACAACAATACTGATTGCGAAGTTACTCCCTATACAAATAAAGCCGCTTTCGCGACTTTATTAATTAGGAATTAATTGATAATTACTTGATTAAGTGTTGTAGTTTTCCATAAGTCATTGAGCGCCAAAGCCATTCAAAAGGACCAAACTGAAATCGATTCATCCAGAAGCTTGAAAAACACAACTGAAAAACCCAAATAGCGACAACAACTAAAACTTGTTCAAAGCGATCAAATGAGCCATATAACCCTAAACCCCATCCGTAAAAAATCAAACCACAAATAATGGTATGAGATAAATAATTAGTTAATGCCATTTTACCCACATTAGCCAATAAACTTTTCAATCTTTCAAAAATACTTGAGCGACAAAAAACAATTAAAAAACACAAATAACTATAAGCCATAGTAATACTGCCCCAATAGTTATATTGAATGCCAACAAACATTGACTCTATCCCCCAGTTTGTTGCAAAATTTTGCTGACTGCCGTAAGTAATCAAAAGTACGCTAAAAGCAAAAGTTATTATTCCACCAATTAAAAGCGTGCTGCTTTTATATTTACGACCAAAAAAGTCTAACTTAAATAAAGCCATACCAAACATCATTAAACCGACAATTCTTGGTAGATAAAATAGAACTCCTGATTGCATTTCAAACGCCATAGTATGGCGATGTTCCATTTGCCCTAACCAAGAAGCTTGATTGACTAACAAGTCTTCTTCAATTAACTCTGTGGTTGGCTGCCACATCATTTGCATTGCATGTAAGTCTGCTTGCTCCCAATAAGGTAAGGATAATCCAGCTAAAATCATAATTAACGAACTAATAGCAATTAAAGTTCCTCCAGTAATAATAAGAGATTTTACTGATTTCTTTCTCGCCAAATAAACAAGCATACCGGCAAGAGCATAAGGAAATAAAATATCTCCAAACCATAAAAGGTAGGCATGCAACATTCCAATTAAAGCTAAAATAAACATGCGTTTATAATGCACTTTAGTCGAGTTCCCACCTTTAGCTTCAATATTTTCAGCCATTAAGATAATACCAACACCAAATAACGTTGAAAAAATAGTCATAAATTTTTGATCGGCAAATAAATGAGATAGCTGATAAACAGAAAGGTTTATCCCGGTTAAATCACCGAAAGATGTCGGATTACTATAGGCCGAAAATACCATCGAAAAAGTTTGAACATTCATCATCAGAATACCCAATAAAGCCACGCCTCGAATAATATCAATGTTGATCAGCCGTTCACGGCTAGAAATTGGTTGTGATAAATCTGTGCCCATACAATCCTCGTATAATTTTATGGTTATTTTTGGCGATTAACATTGTGTTAGTTTTATGTTAACTGCTTGTTAGTTCACCCTTAGTCACACAATAACTAATTTTATTACAGCTTACTGTTGATTTTTTGTTGATGATTGTAAGATTTTGTCAGAGTTAAATAAAAAGTTAATTCGCCAGCGTATCAACTTGCTCACGATTCATTTTTCACTAACCGCTCCAACATTTGTTTAACCTGCAGATCACCAAAACTATAAATAGCTTCACGTTGATTAAACACGCGAAAAATCGGCGCAAATTCATGGGTATTAAGTTCATCAATAATGGCTAACAATGATTGCTCTGGCTTACCTATACCTTGCTCATTGGGCATTCGAGCAATTTGAGCTTGAATAACAGGTAATAAAAAAGGAAATTTAACATTTAACTGTCTAGCAATATTATACATTGCATGATTGATATCACCTCTCTTAGCAATGCAGCTACTTTGTTGTTGCTGATAGTATGGCCATAAACTTGCCAAAGTATTAAGTTCATCAGCTTCAATCAAAATGCGATTTTCAAACGCTTCAATTAACTCCGTTTGACTCATATGAGCAAAACTGTACTCATTTCCCGCATTAGGTCGAATAAGATAAAGAGTTTTGATATTGGCCTTTTTTGATAATAACCATAGTACAAACCAAAAGTTCGTTTGACAGAATAAATCATCCTCAAACCAGCAATAAACTATTGAGTCAGTTTGCAGATGAAGAACCTTCTCAAATTCAGGTACGGTTGCTTGATAATAGCCCGTTTCACTACAGCCATCATATGTAGCTATAAATTTTGCTCTATTAGCAAAAAATTCGGTTAAATTATTGCCTTGAACATTGCCGTCAATTAAACATTCACGAGCAACAATCAAATCTTCAGATAAAGATAAAGGCCATTGAGCCTTTAAGGAGTCGCCATTAAGGATATGTACTTGAGGCATAATTGATAGCCGTTAAATAAATCGTTTCAAAATTTAAACACATCGATGAATATGGAACAAGTGCTCAAAATCCCCTCTAATGCTAAAGCTAATCAACCTTTGGATAAGCTATCGATAATATTAGATGATTTCAGGATTGGTCAAAAAAATGTAATAAATGATGAGCCACTACCACGTTGTGAAGGAACCAATGATGTTGATTATAAATTCTTTGCTCTACCTAAACGCTCTTCTATATAGGGATTCTAAAAGAGTTCTAGTTCGTTATATTAATCAAGGCAGTACAAATGTACTGCCTTGATTATTGTTCAAAGTTTGAATTATTACAGTTAGGTCATTTAAACACGAACATCAACCGATTGACCTCTACGGTCATCGCTATCATTACTACTTTGATCTACTCGGCTATCTTCTTGAAGTTGAGCTTGACGGGCTTGCTGTTGCTGTTGAGCTTTTTGTTGCTTCACTTGCTGTTGTTGCTGTTGTTTTAACAGTTCTGCAACCGATGTTTGAGATGAACCACCACTAATTGAAGAAACCATAAGGTTCCCCTTGAGAATGAATGTTACCTTAATCATTATAGCAAAAATGCTCGTTTTTCATACTAAACAGATTAAACATCTACATACATTTTTTCGCTTGCTGTGTCTTAGTTATTTCATTCATAATATAGTCATTACCCTTTGTTTTGATTACAACTCATGATTAAAAGACACCTTGGTTTTTCATTAAACTGTATTGCAATTTTACTTTTTATTCCCGGTATTTTATTGCCTATGTTCTCATTAAATATGGAGATGACGGCAAAACTAGCCAGTTCATCACTATCTACCGACTTAGTGAATAAAAACCTTTCCCTACTCGATACCATTCAAGAGCTTTGGCAAGATCAACGCTTATTGGTTGCTGCGCTTATTTTCCTTTTCTCAATCTGCATCCCTATTATAAAATCAGCTTTAGTAAGTTGGGCGTATTATAAAAAACATACTGAATTAGAAGAAAAGATTTATAACTTTGTTGCTAAAATAGGTAAATGGTCGATGGCAGATGTGTTTGTTGTTGCAATATTTTTAGCGGTTTTATCTACCAATCATGCAGAAACGGTGAATAGCCAGCAACTTACTATGTTTGGTTTTAAGTTGGATTTACTTACCAGTAGCCAAACACTATCGACACTTGGTCAAGGTTTTTATTATTTCAGCGGATATTGTTTATTATCTTTATTGGGCACTCACTTAAGTCAGAGCAGCTTAACGTCAACAAAATCACATCTAATTAATGAAAATGAAGTTATAAGGGAATAATCTGAGTACTTTATGATTCTTATTATTCCCTTTTAAACTATTGCGATTTCTTTTGGTTTTAACTGAATAATATTATTGAACAAAAAGACAAAACTGCCAGATAGTTAAACAGTTATGCGTTGACTATCTAGTAGGAATTTTTTGTCTGTTAAATAAAGCCAAAATATTCCAAACAAAGATATTCCAAACAAAAATATTTAGAATTATAAGCAACACGCTTAATAGTGTGACTTGTTCCGATAATATTGTTAATAAAAGAGCAAAAACAACCATCTATTTCTATTTACTGAACAAACAAGCTAATATATGATAAATCTATTCTAATATACTAATTAATATAATAATTTTAGGAGTTAAAATGGAATGGGGTTTTATATCTGCGAGTTTAGTTAACCTACTTATTAATTTAAGTTACACAATAATTGCTCTTTTTATTGCGGTAACCGCTCTCGTTTTTATAGATAATAAACTATTAAAAGATGTCGATATTCAAAAAGAATTGAAAAACAATAACCTTTCAGTTGCTATTTTTGCTTCAACCATACTCATCTTTGTCGCATTAATCATCTGTTTTGGTTTAAAGTCTTAACATGGCAAAACTGTTTCAAATTCTCGCTGTTATCGGTGCTGTACTCATTATTACTTTATTGGATAACGGTAATCCATCAAACTCTTTTAATAAACAACTACAAACGAGATCACAAAACGCACTTACTCAAATCTCATCAAAATTAACAACAAGCTCTTATCAAAAGGGTAACGTTGAATTTTTATCGGATAATAAGAAATTATCCGAAAGTACCCTACAAGCAAGAGTTAAAAGTTATTCAAAGAGGCACTACAAAAAGAATGTCCCTATGCTAGTTTGGGGTGACTCGGTTAGTAACACTGCAACGGCTAGCGCGTTAGGACTCGATTGGAAGCATCATTTTGTCAGTAGCTACCTTGTTGGCATACACCCCTTTCCAGTTGAGAATAAATGGTTGCCGCTTTACACCATTGCTCAAATGAAAACCTACCAATTAGACAGCGAGCAATATCAAGCAGTAGATTTGTGGCAAAATTCAGCACAGGCTTTTATTCTACCTAGAGGTGATTGTGAAGATCATGCGTTAATATTGGCTGATTGGCTTATTTCAGAAGGTGTTGATGCAAAGGTCGTGGTGGGCACTTACAAAGATAGTGGTCATGCGTGGGTAATTGCCACCGTCAACAATCAAGAGTTTTTACTCGAGCCAACGGCTAAGCGCATCAGAAAGTCGTGGAATCATTTTCCTCTAGCGAGTCTAGCAAAAAACTATCATCCAAGTTTTATGTTCAATAGAAAATATTTTTGGGCTAACTTAACTAAAGAACAAACGTACACTGGTAAGCACTGGATCAAAACGTCTATCTTTACAAAAGCAGCTCAATCGCTGTAATAGCGCACTGCCTATTTAACGGCAAAATCTACTCTAATCGGCAATAAATTTCCGCATAAATAACAAAATTGTCATAAGAAACAATCTCTCAGACAAAAACATAAATAAACTCCCTTGTAGCCTATAAAAAACAGAAACTACTGAGTGTCTTTGATAAAATAAAGATGGCACAACCTATGCTAAGTAACGGAATAATATACAGGAAAAAATTCAAGGACGTTTACAATGATGATCAATGCAAATTATGAGCAAATTATAGCTAGAGCAAAAGCTAGCGGTGCATCTATTGTAAATTTTGACAGAAATATTCAGCCTGTTCCTCCTATCACTGCAGAAAAAGATACATTTACTTTATCAGATGCAGCTCAAGCTAAAATGAATGGCGAGGTATTTAAAGACACAGCGCCCACTTACATTAAACCCACTACAGCTAAAAATTTATTAGCCGAGGGACAAGCTTCGAAAACAACTGAAGAAGACACTATTCAAAAATCAGCAAGTGACATTCGCTTTGATGAAATGATGCAAAGTATACTCGACAAAAATTTAGGCATTGATCGAGATAAACTAAAAGAAATTGAAGCAATGATAGAAGAAATTGCCAAAAATGAAAATCTCAGTCCAGAGCAAAAACAGAAAGCGCTAGAAGAGCTTGAAAAAATGAAAGAAAAAGTTATTGAAGAAAGTTTAGAAGTTAAAAAGCAAGCTAAACAAACGTTTACTGAAGAGTAATTATTTTTTATATATTTTCTTTAGTGAGTTAAATCATCAAGGCCCTCTACTGGCTTTTTAGACTAATAAGTATTGCTTCAGCCAAAGAAAGTATTCTTCCAAAGATCCATTCTTTATTTCAAATTATTTAATCCTCCTGCACAGGCAATTCAAAAGAAAAACTACATAAAGATAAACAATAAATTTATTCACCTGCCAAGTCATAAAATCAAACTAAGCTATTCATAAGTTCACTGCTAACACATATACTGTGTTTCCTTTTCAGACATTAAATAATTCCATGAAAAATATACTTTGCTTCGGTGATTCAAATACCTGGGGCTACACACCAATAAGTGGCGTTCGCTATTCATTAAATGAACGCTGGCCTAGAGTGCTGAGCAGTATTATCGGCAGTCAATTTCATATTATAGAAGAAGGATTAAATGGTAGAACTATTGCTAATAACGTAGAGGGAAGACTGGCTAGAAGCGGTGCAGAACTCTTACCTATTTTACTTGAAAGCCATCGCCCTTTAGATGTAGTCATAGTATCACTAGGAACAAATGATCTTTTAAATGACTTTAAGCTTTCCTCAAAAGATATCGCTCAAAACATGAAAGCACTATGTATTTCAATCAGTAATAATGAGTTTATTACCCAACAAGAAAGTAAAACTAAAATATTACTAATTTCCCCACCACACTTAGCTACCTTACCAGAAGAAGACCAGCTGCTTTTTAAAGGTGGATTTGAAAAGTCGCAACAATTAGCAGGCCACTATCAAAAAATAGCGAAAGAACTTGGGATCAACTTTCTTGATGCTCAAGAGTTTATTCAAACAACAGATATAGATGGAATCCACTGGACTGTAGAGCAACATAAGAAACTGGCAGAGTCGATAAGTGAAAGAATCAAAGCAATGTTTTCTAGTAGCGAATAATAACGTTAACATGTTATAACGCTACTTCACTTACTCAACCAAATCATTTAACGCTCTTATGATCATCAACTTTTCCGATTACAGCGCAAGTCAACGCTACCATTTAATGACTCAAACAATTATTCCTAGACCTATTGCTTGGGCATTAACCCATTCAAAAAGTGGGGATTGCGTTCAAGAGAATCTAAATTTAGCCCCTTTCTCTTATTTTACCGCAGTTTCAAGTGAGCCCGCATTATTAATGCTATCAGTCGGTAGAAAGCCTAGTGGAGAGTTAAAAGATACTTTAGTAAATGTGTTAAAAAATAAGAAAATGGTGATCCATATTGCTAACCAAAGCCAAGCAGACGTTGTAACACAAACCGCAGCATCATTAGCTCATGGAGAATCAGAGTTAGCAAACATTAGTGAGAATATCCTTAATACCGTACCGTTTGAAGGTTTCGACTTACCACGACTTGCACAATGTGATATTGCCTATGGATGCGAATTGTTTGAAATTAAGGAAATTGGTGATCTCCCGCAAACCCTAATATTTGTCGAAATTAAGCAACTTTATGTTAGCTCTACAATAACTACAATCAATGATGGGCGAATTAAAATAGATGCAGATAATGTCGATCCGTTAGCACGCCTTGGAGCTAGTGAGTATGCAGGGATAACCAAACCGTTTAGAAAGGCAAGACCAGCGTAACGCTTAACTCAGCCGACATATAGTTAAGATGATACTTAAGTTAAGGTTGAGCAATTTCAGTTATTTGTATTGTTCAATCTTATTTTTAGTTAAATATTACTAAACAACTTTTTTAACCATAATTCCAAGCGCTGTACTTTGTCCCATTTAAAATGATGTGGTGGTGCAACTAAAAACAATGTTCTCGGGCTATCATAGGCATAATCCAAAACATTGATTAACTGTCCAGTTCCCAAGTATTGCTCAACGAGTACTTTACTGACAAATGCTATACCTTGCCCAGCTAGTGTATTTTGAATAATAGGTAATGCATCCGTGGTTTTTAAAGGAACCTTAAAGCCTTTTTTCTCAATGTTGAATTTAAGACAACAATCCTCAATGGCTTCTTGAATGTCCTGACTACTATCTTCAAGCAAGGGGAAAGATAATATATTACCAACTTGCAGCTTTGTAGCTCCAATGAGCAAAGGGCTTGCCACTAATACGATTGAATCATTCGTTAACTTTCTACTTTCAAGGCCAGCATAATCACCTAAACCACGCCTAATTGCGACATCAATATTTTGTTCTTTAAATAAATCTAATTTATTATTAGGTGAAAATTGCACGCTAAGCTCAGCATTATTCTGCTGGAAATCACTAATATTAGGTATTAAAAGTAACGAAGTAACCGAATGTAATGCCGTTATCTTTAATTCTGTGGAGTCAGGCTCACTAGTGAGTGCATTTATACCGAGCTCTATTTGCTCAAAAGCCTCTTCGATAAAAGGAAGTAAAATCTTTCCTTTTAAGTTCAGCCTAGTTTGTTTTTTATCTCGCTCAAATAACTGCCCATCAAAATAATCTTCTAAAAGACGGATCTGCTGACTAACGGCAGCTTGAGTAACATGCAACTGCTCTGCAGCGGCTTTAAAACTCTGATGTTGAGCAGCACAGAGAAATACTTGTAGTGATTTTAATGGAGGTAATCGCATAACACTTAAGAAAAACTTAATCGTGGTTAAGTTTATATCGTTTGTAGCAAAGCAATACAAGGCTTATTTTATTAGGGTAATCACTACTAACCAACGAGACAACGATGAAAAACACGACACTATTAATCAGTATAACCCTTACATTAATCTTATTATTAACGCTAAATAGCTCTGTTCAGGCTAACCAAGATAAACTGTATAGTGCAAAACTACATCCCTATAACTTACTATTAAGTAGAACAGAAACAGTTAAGATAATCTACAGTGAAAATAAAGAAGAAATACACTGTAAGGTAGAGGTTAATTGGAAGAATGAACAGGTAACCTCAGAACAAGTAAGTGTTAATAAAGTTGCCTTTAATAAAGAGCCACTGGCAAGTTGCTTATCAAGAGAAAAAGCCAAAAATATTCTAGCAAGAACGTTTGATTACCTATAGATACTTTCTATTAATAAGTTTTTAGGTGCAAAGTAATTCCTTCCTTCTTTAGCTTTGCACCCTTTTAAAATGCTCATTAACTTTCTTAGCAGTTTTAGCCAATGATAAACTCCTGTTAGGCTTGCTTCATTTAATTACCTATCAATTAAAAAGGCAGATGAAATTATTCAAGATTAACTTTCTAGTTATTGATAAAACTCAAGTAGATGTTTATTATTATTTTCTCTTTCATCCAAGAATGGATAAAGGTTTAAGCTAATTTATTATAAATTAACCATGGAAGCCGATATTACATCGTTTACGCCTTATGGAAACATTGAGTTATTACCTATGAAAAGAATAATTATTACTGCACTTATTACTCTGGCCTCTACAAATTATGCCTTTGGCCAACAAATTTATAAAATTGTCGATGCCGATGGCAATGTTACATTTTCTCAAATTGAACCTGCTCTTAAAAATAGCGATCCAATAAAGGTTGAAGAACTGAAAATAAGCAATGCTAATAACGCCATGTCAACGGTTCGAACGGAGCTTGGTCGACAAATGTGTGGCAATATTCACCTCCCTTATGATCGAACAAAAAATAGGTCTAACAAAACCTCCTCTTCAAACTATTATGTACAGTCAATTGTAAATTCTAAAAAGAACTGGAAATCATCACTAAGTAGATTAAGTAAACAGATGGTTAAGTCATCAAAATATAATATGGACTCACGAAAGCGTAATCAATCATCAAGCTATGCTAAGCAGAGAAACAGCCAATATCAAAAGAGTTCTGATATCAACAATTCTAGAATACGCGATCTTCGCTGCGCTATAAATTGGGCAGAATCAAAGGGAGATTTTATTAAAGAAAACCATAAATCAAAGCAAACAGAAAAAATGCGTTTAATTGCTATAAGCGACAAATTGACAGCTAGTATAAAGCTAGAATGTGGTGAAGAGCCTATTTATGATCCGTCAAGCGGCGCCAATAAAGAACACAACAAACGATGGAAGAATTGTAGTTCCGCTCAACGTAGAGATTTGAGAAATGTTAAACGTAAAATAGATCGGTTTTAATATTTGTTTTTAAAATATTAATAAAATAGCAGGTAATACTTTCTCAATAGTTACTTGTTATTTTGCTTATATTCGGCACGCCGACTGGGGGATGTTTTTAAAGAGTGGATACAGAACTCCTCTTACATCCCCACTACCCTGTGAGGCGTCAGCTACAGCTCCCCATTGCTGTTATTAATTTACCGCCACGGTTTTGATAGTTTGCCATTTACTATGACGAGTTAATGTACTTTTCTGCCACCATAACTCATTAATCTCGGGTTGCTCAATATTAACTAGCTGACCAATTTGTGGAGTTAGTAATTCAAACGCCTCTGACTTTGAAAGAGCATGCAATTGCTCAATAGGGTCGTACCAAGTATGCAAAGCTAGTTCGAACATCCCCCAATGAATTGGGAAATACTTCTCAGCTTTCAAGTCTTTAAATGCCTTTACTCCTTCACTAGGTAACATATGCACATCTTGCCATTTTTCGTTATATTGACCTGACTCAATAAAAGCCACATCAAACGGACCATATTTTTTGCCTATTTCTTTAAAATGAGTCCCGTAGCCGGAGTCACCACTAAAGTAAACATTGTGTGACTGGCTTTGAATCACCCACGACGCCCATAATGTTGAGTTAGCATCCATGCCATTTCTACCCGAGAAGTGATGCGCAGGTGTTGCAATAAACTTAATGCCATCAAACTCAGCAGTTTGCCACCAGTCTTTTTCGGTTATTTTACTTTGTGCAACTCCCCATTTTTTAAGATGGCTGCCCACTCCCAATGGGGTTATAAATTTAACGTCTTTATTAGCAAAAAAAATAATTGATTGCATGTCTAAATGATCATAGTGATCATGAGAAATTAAAATATAATCAATCGGAGGAAGTTCATCTAGCGCAAGTACTGGCTTTTGAAAACGTTTCACTATTGATTTAATAGGTGATGCAGCCTGAGAAAAAACAGGGTCAACCAGTACAATATTTCCCTCTATATTTAATAAGAAGCTTGAATGACCAAGCCAAATTGTTTGTAGCTTGTTTGAGCCTTGCAAAAATTCAATCAGATCCGGTTTGTGCTCAGGAAGATTGGTCATAGGCACACGATCAATGCCTTTTGAAAACCAATCTTTCATTAGCTGCCAATCAAAACCTTTCTTTTTTTCTTCAGTGCTAACATGTACTTCTAGGTTAGCAAACTTCCCTTTCTCATGGTTATAATGCTTTGATTTTTCGATTCTAAGCTGGTCTTCCCCCCGTGGTGGCTTCCCTAATTCATTCCAATTAAACAACATAATTACTCCTAATATTAAAACCATGACAAAACCTAGAAATACTTTCATTTTCTACTCCTAAACAAATAAAGCGAATTTATAGTTTTTACTGCTCACTTTTCTTATTTCATTGAGAAAGCACTTCTGATAAAGTAAACACTTGTGTGTACTTTGCAGTAACACAGCTAAAAGATCAAGTAAAAGTAAACACTGCAGTTTACTTTTTTTAATGATTCAGATAAAAACAGGCAGTTACATGGCAATAAAAAGTAAGAAGATAGCGCAGATAATCAAATCAGCTACCAATGAATTTTTACATAAAGGCTTAGACGCTGCTTCTATGCATAATATTGCTGAGTCAGCAGAGGTATCTAAGCGGACTTTATATAAATATTTTCCTAACAAGGATGAACTTTATAGTGCGTTAATTGATGAGCTATTGGACCGCGTTTATGAAAACAAACAGGAGTATTGCCCAGAACAACCAATAAAAGAGCAACTAGAGCAAATAGTTAAAAATAAGATCGAATTATTTAGCTCTGAATCATTCCTCAGCATGTCTAAAATAATTTTAGGTGAAATGCTAAAGTCTCGAAAGCCCAACGATGCACAGCTTGAAAGGATGTATCAAGCTGAAGTATTGTTTGTTGGTTGGATAAATGCAGGAAAACAAGATAATAAAATAACCTCTACATTAAGTAGTGAAGTTATTGCTAGTCAGTTTCATTCGATTTTAAAAGGACAAACCTTTTATCCGGTAGTTTTTTACTTTGCTGATTTTGATAACATTGATAAACAGGAAGTATTAGATACAACAGTAAGTTTTTTTATTAATTCGTTTTGTCAGTAAAGCTCAATAAAAAAGCCTGCTTTAGCATAAGTTTTACTTCTTTAATTTTAGAGGGGTAATTAAGTGAATCAACCATACGAGCATTAAATGTAGCTCATTCATTATTTTAAATGAGGCATTTTACTTTTCCACTTAGAAAATATTTTTTGGTAAGTGCCATCTTGATGAACGTTAGTTAAACTCGTTGTTAACTTTTCAATAATATCTCTATCGGTATTAATATTACATGCTAAAAAAAAATTCAGTGGCAAGCTTTTTACCTCAATAACACGATGTAGCAAATCAATAGAGACACCCGCAAGTTTAGCTCGATGTGAAATGGTTATATCGTCAGCGACAATAAAATCTATTTCAGGTCTGGAAAATAATAGGTTAATCAATGAATCCGTGTGCTTTAGCACATATAAATTTTTATTTTCAACTAAACCAATATTTAGCATTCCTGTGTGTGTCGCATCACTTTTATTAACGGCAGTCGTATAACGTTTTAAATCCTCAATAGTTTTTACTTGTTTACCATGTATATTACTTTTTAAGGACCATATAACTGCATTATTTTTTTCTGTTATTTGACCAATCCATGTAAAGAATTTTTCTCTACTGGGCAGCCTAGCGATAGAAAAAATACAATGATTACTTTTTTTTAGTGCTAAATTATATGTTCTGACCCAAGGATAAAGGTTTAAGTTATAACTAACGCCAGCTCGCTGTGCGACTTCTAAAACCACTTCTGTAGCAAAGCCAATAATTGATGAGTCTTCTTTTACTATCTGATAAGGGGGTAAATGTTCTGTAACAAAGGTAACTTTTGCTTGGCTGGCGAAGCTATTGTTGTTTATAAAAATACTAACAATGACAAAAAAATATCTTTTCATAAACTATTCTATACAGCCAATTCTTTAGTTTGATATTCTAAGAGTAACGTGTTTATTTGAAACCGTCTATTGTTGAAACTTGAATAATACAGCCCTCTCGATATGCATCGCATTTTAAATTTTTGATTCCTCAATTGAGTTTATCTACACGATAACTAATAAAACGTTAATATTTATTACGCCTGAGAAGTACTTTTCTAAATAGCTTCTTTGCTAGTTATAACCCAATATATAGGAATTACTCTCTTTATCGTTGTACTGCATTATTTCAACTGGTGGGTCAATAAAGGAAAGTAACATAGCTTGAGTCGCTATATCTCGATGGTAACTTAGTTCATGTTCATTGACTGTTTTCGAATTGGTAATCATTTTACGAAAATTTTGCTGTTGTGAAGTTTTCATTAACCTACTCCTAATAACTTGTTCAATTAATAACTGCAAAGAACTAGCCAATTTTTCGAGTTGATATCACCTTGTTTAGACTCAGATTATGTCAATTCTAGTAACCGTCATTATTTAGGCACTAGCAATAATACGCCCTTCCAAGGAGTAATGCTTAAACTGATAGATCAGATTATTTCCAGCGTTGAATTATCATTCTAGTTTTATTGTCATTGAGCTGATGTCACCTAGCGCGTAACGTACCGCCGAGCTTCCACTTGTCTTCCCTTAGAAGTCCTGCTCAGTTAACACTGAAGTTTAGATTTTTCCGTAACCGAAAGCTTTGGCATATTTATCCCTACACGATGTCATTTTCTGCTATTTTAGTACTTAGCAGGAATAGTCTCCTGTTTTGTGTATAATTAAAACTCAACCACTGCAAAGCTTCGGTTAATTAATGATTCATAAAACAATTTTTCTTTTGCTAACTTTTCTTTGCCTTCCAAACGCACACACTCAGGAACTAATTGCCTGCATTGACGATCACCCTCCTTATCAAGTTATTGCTGAAAAGCCCTATGGTATTCATATTTCCGCACTAGAAGTGCTAGCGAAGGAACTTGATAAAAAAATTACTTATATACAATCACCTAATTTTGCACGCTGCGTTGTTATGTTAAAACAAGGGCATGTAGATGTTATTGCAGGACTTACTCCCTCAACCGAAAGAGACAAATTTGCATTTTATGCCCCGTTTAAAGCCGCGGATGCTTTAAGAGTACTCTCAAAAGATGGCATTATCATAAATGGTTATGATGACTTTTACGGCAAAATCATCGGTATCGGCAGGGGGGCAACTTACTTTCCTCGTTTTGACAAAGATAAAAAGCTCAAAAAAGTTACCATACAGAATATGCGAATTGGTTTTTCAATGTTACTCAAAGAACGCATTGATTTGATTATGCTAAGTCCAGCTACAATAGCAACATTATTGAAAGAAATTAGCGAAGCCAAGTTGATAGTGTCTCCCATAAAACTAGAAGAAATGAGAAATAAAGTAACCTCTTTTGGTTTCAGTAAGTCACATAAACTTGGTTTCACCAACGAAAAAATTATTGAAAAAGTTCAGGCGGCATACAAGCAAGGACGATTTAAGTAGTTGTCATTATGATGTAGTGTTAATAGCTAGATAAATTATCTATAAGTTGGCAAATTGCCTAGTTATATTGTCGCGGTGATAACAACACACTCTGCCCCCTATTAACTCCCACAAATAAATCAATGTACTAATACTAGTCTTTAAACTACTCAATCATCTATGTATATTAAGTAAATACGTACACTCAGAAAACTAAATAGGGATATTTATGGCTCAATCACAATGCTCATCGTGTAACCATATAGTAAAAGCAAAAGTTCATAACTGTCCTATGTGCAACGGTGGCATGAAGTCCATACAAGATGAAGAAAGGCAAAAACAATGCCCACGTTGTGCATCACCATTGCAAGAACAGCATTATCGAAACTATGAAATAGACGCATGTAACCAATGTGAAGGTATATGGTTACAGCCTGATGAGTTTGCCGTATTAACCTCTGAATTTGATGTTTATCGAGATGATAAAAGTAATCCGCAATATTTACGTGCTGGATTACCAAAATCTGAGAATTACTTGCCCTGTGCAAATTGTAAAAAAATTATGTCACGACGTAATTTTAAATCTATCTCAGGCGTATTAATTGATGCCTGTATTCATTGTGGTGTTTGGTTAGATAAAGGTGAATTGCAAAGTATTAGGAACTTTGTTGCCAGCGGCGGTTTAGATAAAGCGCAAGATAATAAATTAGTAAAACATGAATTGCAGTTAGAAGCATTGAATGACCGTGTTTCAGATGTAGAATTGATGGAAAAAATGTTAAATAAATTTAGTTTAAAAAGAATACTCTTTCGTGGATTTTAATATTTAAATTAGCCAGTGAAATTATTTCAAGATCAGTTTTTTATTCTAACTATATTGCCAGTGTACCGACAGTCCCAGAAGAGTGTTATACGAAAAACAATCTCACTTTATATCATTGTTCAAGTTCAAAAAGTTTTGAAATTTTTTCATATTCACCACTTTCGTGTAACGCTTTTAACTCAGTATCAAAAATATCGACCTGTGTCTGTGAGACCCTTTTTTTACTAAACATTAGTTTACTTCCTGCTTGCTCGTCAGTAGTGATACGAAAAAGAGGAACAATGTTCTTGCTATATTCAGGTTGAGACAATAAATAATGTTTACCTTCAGTTTCAGAGTCAATATAGCCATCAACTCTACCTTTAAGTACAAATTTAGACATGTCTTGATCTTCACTTAGATAGACTATCCTTCTGGCAAACTGTTTGTTTTGTAATAAGGTTGGATAGCTTTCATAAAAGATAGCCCCTCGCAAAGCCACAATAGACACATCAACCTTAGCTAAATCAGCTAATACATTTACCGAATCAAATAAGTCTAATTTATTTTTATGGACAAAAAGCATGTGGTGACTGTATCGAAAATTATTCTTTGTAAAAAAGGCATATTTTTTTCTTTCGGGTAAAGCTGTAGCCGCTAAAGTCATATCAATAGCCCCTGCCTTTAGTTCTTTTATAACTCTTGCCCACGGCATAGAAACTATTCTAAATTTAAATGGCGTACGACGAAATACAGCCTTAATTAGCGCTATATCTTTTCCAGCCCATTCACCTTGCTCATTTTTGTAACGATAAATATCCCGCTCATTGACGCCAATGATAAACTCCTTACTAAATAGTTGAAAAGGAGCTAGTAGCAAGCTGATCAATACAACAATTTTTATCATCAAAGTGCCTTTGATCAAATTGATAACATTTCTAATCACATGATTCCACAGTACATATTATTCATCACTCTTAAATTACAAAACATCGAATTTAAACACGACATATCTTAAAACTAGTCAAATTTAGCATAAATGTCCAAGTTAAGTATCCTCTTATGAGCAAAACACAACTCGTTTCTATTGGTGGAATCAAGCCTTCTCGTTTATATAATTAAGTACTAATCGACATAAAACCTGTAAAACGAAATATACTAGCAGAAAAAGTTTGCATCGAACTGAACATAAATCCTGTTTTAACAAACGCTAAAATGAATAAATATCAGGTGAAATTCTTTCAAGATGAGTTTTCTATTCTAGCTATATTGTCGGTGTGCCGACTACACGCAAAGGGGAAATAGACACAGATCTCCCCCTTGCATCCCCCACTGTGCCCTGCTCAGCTCAAAACTTTGATAAACAACTAGCATAAACCTCGATTCCTGCCGATTTATCATCCATGAACAACGGCAGCCCTCGACATCCATGTCTCAGGTCGAGGTCTACCCTTGCTAGTTATTTATCAAACCGCTGAGATGGGAATTAGTGAAACCTGCAATGCTCATTTATATAGCTAGCTAAAGCAACACAAGCCCAAACAAATAACAGCGAAATAAAATCATAACTAGCAGAAAACTTGAACGGAGCATTAGTCCTGCTTTAACAAACGCTGAAATAAATAAAAGTGCTCACGTATTACTGGCATGGATGCCAGTGAAAGTGCTGTAGTGCATGGATGCACGTTCTGCACTGGTACGTCGAAAACACTTTTATTCATTTCAGAACTACGTTTGTGAGCAGCTCCGAGGGATTCCAAAGGGAGGCAGGAGGCAGTCTCCCTTTGGGTGTCGTCGGCACACCGACAATATAACTTGAATGATTAACGACTCTAGAAAGTATTTAATATTATCAATAACAGCAATATTGATTATTAACCAATGACTGATATATTGAGTAAAATAAAACTAAAATATAAGGATATGAAATGTCAGGTTTTGTAGCGGCAAAATATAATTTAGACGCTTTTAATTGCCCACACTGCAATGCATACTCTCATGCTAGTTGGGTTCCTCTACATATAAATACAACTAGAGGTATGAGTCAAACTGAATATAATTTAGCTATATGCTCAAAATGTAAGAAGAATAGTGTTTGGGTTCAAACAGGATTAGACAACGAACAAGAAATAACAGGAATGATGGTTTACCCTGATCAGGTTTCAATCCCACCAGCATCCTTTGATATGCCTAACAACGTATTAAAAGATTATCAAGAAGCTGCAAGTGTTTTAAGTCGTTCCCCTCGTTCATCTGCTGCATTATTGAGGCAGGCACTCCAAAAGCTAATGGTTCACTTAGGAGAAGACGGTAAAAACATTGATAGAAACATTAGAAGTCTATCGGAAAAAGAAAAACTGCCAGCAATGATTATTAAAGTTGCAGATACAATGAGGTTGACAGGAAATGATTCTGTTCATCCTGGTGAAATGCTTGACGAAGATAGGGATTTCATTGCAAACCAAATGTTTGGATTACTTAATTTAATTGTTTATAACGCGATAACACAGCCGCAAGAAATAGAAAATATGTATTTAATGACTCCCGAAAAAAAGCGGAAAGCAGCAGAAGAAAAAGATGCTAAGGCAAAACAAGTGTAATTAACAAAAAACCCGCAGTCTCTATTCGAGAAGGCGGGTTTTTATTAAGAGTTACAAATTAGCAGCCTTAGCTTACCAACCCGTTTTCTCTTTAAGTGCTACACCGATATCCGCTAAAGAACGAACCGTCTTAACACCAGCCGCTTCAAGCGCAGCAAATTTCTCATCAGCTGTACCTTTACCACCAGCGATAATCGCGCCAGCATGACCCATACGCTTACCTTCT
>Ga0209396_1000168_pt1 | contig 83012 bp, 70 predicted proteins | sample GOMGulsemesocosm_6_FD_184638 | JGI IMG/M metagenome (GOLD analysis project Ga0209396, IMG submission 184638) | Methane-oxidizing microbial communities from mesocosms in the Gulf of Mexico - GOM8C Gulf of Mexico (SPAdes) (version 2) | ecosystem: Environmental > Aquatic > Marine > Cold seeps... | reverse complement strand
GGCCAAGACCCAATGCGTGAATTGGTTGAAGGTTTGAACAAGCCTCATCACCTAATCGGTGGTGCTGATGTTGCGGCTGAGCTTGATGCGAAGCGTGCAATTGATCAAGGTACGCGTTTAGCGGCCCAGCTATAGTTTTAGAAAGAAAAGTATCGAGCAACCTAGATTGCTGATACTGACAGAAAAGCCCTAATGAGAATTAGGGCTTTTTTTTGCTCTAAAGAATACTAGTGCCTATGTTCTCTCAGGTATTAACTTTAACAAAAGGTAAATAATATAGGGTATGCAGGGATTTATTGCCTTATTTAGAGAAAATAGAAAAAGAAGCTGTTGATGGGTTTTCTAGTCGACCTATTTTCACCTCCGATTATGCACTATTTAAGGTCCCTATGTGGAGTAAAGAAGAATCATTGTTAGGTCTTAAAGTAAAAATGCAAAAAAATCTATTGAGTCTAAAGCAATCGAACTGTAGTGGTGGAATGAATTACTTGAGTTATATTCTAAAAGAATGAATGATGAAGAATTTCATTACACTGTAGCGTCATCATATTTTGATATAAATAATAATGGAATTAAGAATCGGGTAGTACGGGAGTACATTTTTGAAACCATTAAATGGCTGGATGTACACTAAAAACATTATTAACGTTGAAAAAATATAAATATTTATTTTATGGGAGTGATTTAATTATAGATATTACGGGAGGGGTGTTTTCCTATAAAGGAAGATGTTTTTTTTGATATTTCTAGCTATATTAAAAAAGTAAATGAGTTTGATGAATCTCCATGTAACAATAGTAGTAGGATTCATGTAAAGCAAGAAGTTTGTTGTTTTAAGTAAAATATAAACATTAAAGGAATAATTAAACGACTACAGATATAATTCTGGCAACAGAAAAATAAATTTATGAAAACGAAAATAATAAGGACATTGGTGCCGTTAAACAAGGCTCGTTCTGTAGAGGTATAAAATAATCTTAAACTGATTAATAGCAATAAGGATTTACCTGTTTTTACACTGAAATGGAAATCTATAAGGATGGATGTCCATATTGGTTCGAAACGACAAATAACGATATGGTGAGCATTAGAGCGACTCAGCCTTTAACGTCCGATGAAGCTTGGGAAGGGGATGAGCCTGGTGAGTGGCGTTTATGGAAATCGGGAGAGGTGGTGCTCGAGGTATTGTTTAGTGTTTCTTTTTAGGCCATTACATCCAACTTGTTGATAGTAGTATTAATCTCTCATGTTTTAGCTTAGAATTCCGCCCGAAATTATTATAAAAATAGAGAGATAGGGACTGTCGTGAATAGGTTTATTTTTTGTATATTCGTTGTATTGTTAACAGCTTGTCAGGGGGGCTCTGGCGGGGAAAACACTGATTCTTCTAAGTCTTCTGATATTGACGATCCGGCACCTTCCTTGCCAGATGATGTTCCTGATCTGCCACAACCAGATGAAGTGACTCCTCCAGATGTTGAAGTTATTCCCAGTTATGGATTTGATAATCTGGGTCTTCAGCATGAAGGGTATAGCATATTATCGACGGCGTTCAGACTCTATGATCGAAACGATAAAACCTCCAAGCAGGGTTTGTCTTTGAGTGACATTATTGTGTCTGAGGGGGCGGCTGAGATAGGTTTGTTAGATTTTCTCTCTTTAGATGAAGTGCCTGCTGCTGATATCCAGTCTGATATTATCATTCTTATTGATATTGGCTCTAGCTTTTCAGAAAGTGAAATCGAATCAATAAAATCCTCTGTAATAAAATTCTCACAGGCTTACCTTTCTGAAAGCAATCTTGATAACAAAATCTCAATTTATACTTTTGATAGCGATGTTAAGGCATCATTGGATCAGACAAGTCGTTTAACTGAGATTGAAGATTTTATTGCTTCTATCGACTCTGATGTTGCAAATAGAAAAAATTCAACCAATTTATATGGTGCATTTGAAAATATATTAGCAGAAGTCGATGTGGAATTTACGCGAAAGGCTTCTAGATACGATGCAGTTTTTCTAATTACCGATGGTATTCATAATAGCGATAATAGGGCAGCTGAGTTTGCTGAATCACTTATTATTAATAGTAATAAGGTAAAGAAAAATATCATTCCATTGGTATTAAAAGACAATGCGACGAAAGAGTATTTTTCAGATGAAACACTGTTATTTCCTAAAATATTTTTTTCTGAAATTACTTCTGAGTTAGATGTGTTGTTTACTCAAGCTCATTCGTATTTTAATGATTCTAAGAAAGGTATTTATCGCGCGACTTATGTGACGCCAAAAAGGTTGGGCATTAACGCCCTTTCAATAAAAATGTTAAATAATCCTGAATGTGAAGTCAGTGAGTTGTTATGTAATGATGCACTGACTTCAGCGTTCGATGCTGATGGGTTCGAAGATACCCCTCCAGTATTAGAGATATTCGTTGATGCTGTTCAAGATGATAATAATAGACACTATGTCGATGATAAAACAGTGGTCAAGGTGAGTGCTAAGTTGAGTTGGGCATTGGGTGAATACAAATTTATTTTTGATAATTCATATATCTATAACCAAAGTGAATTGTTATTGAGGGAAAAAGATAATTTATCTGCTGATTATTATGTCCCTGCCAAGTTCTTTAGTACAAGAGTTGAAGTCTCAGAGGCGACAACTGGCCTAACAAACTCTGTTTATATTAAGGGGGATATTGATCAAGATGGTCATTATAACCATCAAGATGATATGCCTTATGATCCTACGGAGCACTTAGATACCGATGAGGATGGTATAGGTAATAATGCAGACTTAGATGATGATAATGATTTGTTTTCTGATGTAATTGATCAGTATCCATTAGATGAAGATAAATCTGCCGATACTCATATATCTCTTAATGATCTATCGCCAATGTCTGAGTTCTATAGAGGTAAAGGCCTAGTAATACCTTTAGGTGGGTACAGTATGGATGGTCTTGGTGATGTTAATGGTGATGGGTTTGCTGATGTTGTTATCGGCAATGCCACCTATGCATATCGCCATTATAATTATAATGGTACGAGCTATTGGCGTGATGGCGTTGGCAGAGCATATATTATATTTGGAAACGATGATTCAGATATCAGTGAAATACCCACGTGGGATAGGGAGTCTTTTAATGGCTCTATATATCAGGGAAGTGAGAGATATAAATATATTGGTAATTCAGTAACAGGTGTTGGAGATTTAAATGGTGATGGGACCAATGATCTTGTTATGGGGACGCCTGCAAATGGAAAGGGGCCAGACTTCCTTCATCATTCAGGAAGAACTTATTTTGTGACATCTAATATTCGAAAGGGGCAAAATTCTTTTTATAGCGCGAAAGGATATTTAGGGGCAGGTTCTGTCGTTAAAGCGGCTGGAGATGTAAATGGTGATGGCTATCCTGATGTGGTAATGAAAGTGAATTCTTCGTCGTACCAGAATCAATTGATAGTGTCTTACAGTCATAAAATAAGTGAAACTGTAGATCATAACGATATGAGTCGGTATGCAGGTTATAAAATATCTTCTACCAAAAGATTAACTCCTTATGAAGGTATTGGTGATATTAATGGCGATGGGTATGATGATTTGAGAGTGTATGCAAAATATGGCAATCATTACATTATATGGGGAGGCCGTCGTAATTTTAGTCGTTTAGATTTAGATGACTTTTCAGAGGGTAGTGTATTTTCTATTTCAGGTGGTTTAATACTGAACGAAAACTCTGGTGATATTAATAAAGATGGCTTAAGTGATGTTGTTGTTTCTTATAATGGTATTGCAAAAGTAATTTATGGAAAAACTGAAGGGTTTGAAAGCAATACAATGGAACAGTTTATTGCGATGGGTGGTGTAGAGATTCTTGGTGCGAAGATTAAAAGCGTAGAATTTATTCCAGATTTTAATGGTGATGGCTTAGACGATATGCTTATAGAAGATAAGGACTCTTTAAAAGTTATTTTTGGGAAAGAAGATTTCTCAGGTGGAATTCCTTTTTCTAATATTATGTCAAATGATGGCATTGAAATTAGTATGTCTGGCGAAGGGAATACGGAATATTACTCAAAAGGCATTGGAGACTTTAACGGTGACGGCTATGGCGACATAATGGTTGGTCGTGGGCTTAGCAATAAAGTCTATATTAAATTTGGGTTCTCTCAGCCGCAGCAAGATTTAGAAGCTGCTAATTAAAAGTGTTCTAGAAGCTAATGGCGCGACTGATCTGCATTCATAAATAGCGAAGGGGACATAAAATCATAATGAGCATGCTTAATGCGGGTAAGTGGAGTTCAGATTTTAGAGTGATGTCTGTTAAGTTTAACGAGAACGTATGGACTTTATTACCTTCGGTTTATGACCAGGATGATGGCGCGTTGTTTGGCGTTATTGATAATAATGATGGCTCTTCGTTTGTTGTCGATATTTCTGAGGAGGAAGAATCGTATACTTCTTTTGAATATCAAGCATGCGAAGAGGAGTATTTTTCTAGGTTGTACAATGCTGATTGTTCGGTAAGTGAATTAGGACGATTTGATATTATCGTAGATGAAGTAGGCTTTTCTTGCATACTGTATCGCTTTAATAATAAAAACTTTGGTGATCAGTTTGTTATGCGAGGTCTGTATATTGATGAGGCAAGAGCTATAGGTATCAGTATCTCTTGGCCATTTGATATGAAACTGCCTCAAGGTATGAATATACCTCCGAAATTTAAGTTTTTCCTAAAAAACTTTTCATTAAAGTGAATGATTCTTTTTTGTTCCCTCGGTGTGACTATCTTACCTCCTCAGCACACCTATACTTTTTCTATTTCTGATCTAATTGATTAAGTCAATGGTAATAAGGATATCTTGTTTTTTACACTGAAATGGAAATCTATTAGGAAGGGTGTCCATATTGGTTTTAAACGGCTAAATTAATAGCAGGTAATCAGCCAGTTTTTACACCTGAATAGAGAACCCTTAAGGATGGATGTCCATGTAGTTGATCACCATGTAGTTGATCGGCACTAAGTTAGGTAAAACGACTGGTTGGATTCACCGAACAGGCCTTAAGAATAAAGGCGTAAACATGATTCCAAGCTGTACTTACGACAAGGTTGATGATCAAGGTCTTCATATTACTGTTGATGGTGCAGCGAAAATATTGGATGTGGATAACGTGATTATCTGTGCTGGCCAAGACCCAATGCGTGAATTGGTTGAAGGTTTGAACAAGCCTCATCACCTAATCGGTGGTGCTGATGTTGCGGCTGAGCTTGATGCGAAGCGTGCAATTGATCAAGGTACGCGTTTAGCCGCTGCGATGTAGCTCGCTGAATAGAATAAGACGTTGAAAACAAAAAAGCCTCAAAGTCACTTCAGACGTTTGGGGCTTTTTTTTGCATTAATGATTCATCAATTAGCTGAAATTAGTGTTTATATATTGAGATCAGACATCTTTGTACATCAACGACTAAATCTCTTAAGATACTCGTCCAATCCGTAGTCTATTTTGTGAGTTAAAAGGAAATTAACCGTTATGAATAATTTTGTATTGTGGCGCTCACTTCCCGACTCGCGAGTGGGTAAAGTGGTTAAGTTACTGCCGGTTCTGGCGCTTGCTTGGTTAGGATTTTGGGCTGCAGCTTCTATGTTGGGTACGATACCTACTTCTGATGATCCGCAATTTGTTGTCGTTGCTGCGGCATTAGTGGTTAATATTTTTTGTGGGATTAGTATTTTAATTCTGGTTCTTGGTAAAACCAAGGGTGCACGAACTATTGATTTGGCATCTTTAGGGCAGCAAGGCCTTGTATGCGAAGAAGCTGAAGGTCGGGGCGGGCTTATAATCGGTTTAATATTGCTAGGGATTGCGGTATTGATTGTCGTTATGGGGGTGATGCGAGGCGTCCCGATTGCTGTTACATCGATTATTTTCTGGATCCCAAGTCTATTATTTCTTCATGGGCACTTTTCACAACGTCGTTATCTGAAAATTATTTCAGCAACCCATATGATCTTTACGTCTGGGACCCCGACTATTGGCGCAGATTTTTCTGGGAGCTTGGTGATAGGTTGTCGACGTGACCGTAACATGAACCTAACGCATATTATGCGAGAGACATTTCTGGTACAGCAAAGAGGGAAGCACTAGTCGTTCAATAGAGACTCTGCATCAAAATAAAATAGCAGCCCCAGTTGGCAATAATGAAGAGGTGAGTACTTTGAATGGAAGTCTTGAAGAGTTCGTTATACCACTCCCTAATAATTTGCCAGGGTCTCAGATTAACCAAGATGGGTCAGTTATTATCTGGACGATTAGAGCTGAAGGTAAGGCTATTATCGAACGCAATATAAATGAAAAAGTGAGAAAGCAATCTTTTTTCCGAACCTGGATTATTCCTGTTGTAAGTAAAGACAATAATGTAGAAGCACTGAGTAAATATTTGGATGAAGAGTTAGGCTGACTAAAATTTATCTGAATGTCGTGTGTCACAAAGGTGTAAACATGATTCCAATCTGTACCTGTGACAAAGTTGATTATCAAGGTGCACGTTTAGCCGCTGCGATGTAGTTCTCTGAATAGAATAAGATGTTGAAAACGAAAAGACCTAAACTAATTTCAAAGTTTAGGGCTTTTTTACATACTACTTTCCTTTCCTCTGTGTGCTCTGTGCCCTCTGTGGTTAATTTCCTTTTGGCTGTTTTATTATGCATTAATTTCGAGAAAAAACGGTTTACCACAGAGGACACAGAGCGCTTCGCTCACAGAGGAAAGATAAGCCATGGGTTATTTTTTTCGTAGGCGAGATAGTGATACTGGGCTTATACCTAAAAACGAGGCTATGTGGTATTGCGGGATTCGATCAAGTAACTCGGGGTATTCTTTGCAAAACCAGCGGTATCGCTGATCGGCATTGCCCAATAATAAGTGCGCTTCGCGGCGTGCGCTTTTAATGAAAATAGTTTGCAACATCTTTATTTCTAAGCGCAATAGTTCTGGATTATCTTCACCCGCTTCGGATAGTGCATTGTAGTTCGCTACCATTAAACGAGTAGGTTCTAATGCTTGTATAAAATACTGACAGGGCTCTTTACTCACTAGAGCATCGACCGGGGCGATGACTTCGTTGGCTTGGTAGAAGTGTTGATTAACTTCATTACCCGCTTGATCGATGTAATAAATGCGAATTAAACCTTCTAAAATAAAGCACAGCTCGGTGCAGAGTTCGCCGGCTTGAATCCAGTGTTGCTGGGCTTGTAATTCACGGGCGGAAAAATGCAGGGTGAAACTATGCCAATCGCTCAGGGTAATTGCCAACTCTTGTTCGCAAGCCATTTGTATTTGTAGTGGGTCTTTAGAAGGAGTTGCCATAACTGTGTCCATAATATTTGGTTCAGTATAGGGAAGTTGTTCAGAATTATCTGCTTAGTAAGTCTTAATATTTGTGTTCATATAAAATTAAATTACCTCATTGTCACAAAGTATTGGTCAAGAAGATCTTTTATTATCGAAGGATCGATGGGTTTCTTTCTAAAATCATTCATCCCTGATTTTAAACAGTGTTCTTTTTTTCGATAGCGATTGCAATCGCAAAAGTAGGTAAGTTCAGTATACGTTGATGAAACGCTTGCAGGTCACCTAAATCGGTTTTTACCCACGCCCCCTGTGACTGTCGAAATAACGTTATTTTATCAAGGCTTGGATTATTAATGTGTATTATTAGATCTGGGCTGTCTAATAAGTTTGTTATATTTAGCTTTATCCAGATGGTGGCATCTGAATAGCCAAAGTTAAGATTTTGGTAGTCATCATCAAACGTGATTTTTTCCATCTCGTTTATGGAAAAAATAGATGATTCATCTATCGTAATTCCAGCTTGAGTAGTGACTTTCACCGGGTCAAAATCTGGGCTTATGATGATGTCGCGGCCAAGAGCTGATTCAGAAAAAAGCATTAATAGGATGAGTAGTTGCCACATTTAATATGCTACCTCTCAGGAGAGTGTAGCAGGCACTCAGAACTCTCCGTATTGTTGGCGCTATTTAGCCTTAGGAGGTAGAGGAGAGGCAGGAGGATAGGAGTAAAAGTCAGGCCTTATAGAAAGACCTGATCGGGATAGGAATTAAGCTTTACCTTTTGGTGGGTGCGTCGCGCGCCAGTGATCAGCGATGTCGATACGACGAGTAACCCAAACATCGTCATGGCTTTGCACATAATCTAGGAAGCGCGCAAGGGCAGCAGCACGACCGGGACGGCCGACTAAACGGCAGTGTAAACCAATGCTGAGCATCTTAGGTGCGGCTGGATTTTTCTCAGTAGCGGTGCCTTCAGCATATAACACATCAAAAGAATCTTTCAGGTAGCTAAAGAACTGATCGCCACAGTTGAAACCTTGGTTGGTGGCAAAGCGCATGTCGTTGCTGTCTAGGGTATAAGGTACAACAAGATGAGGCTGTTCGTAGTCGTAGCACCAGTACGGTAGGTCATCGGCGTAGGAATCAGCGTCGTAAGCAAAACCGCCTGCTTCAGCAACGAGGTCACGGGTATTGGGGCTCATACGGCCGGTATACCAACCTTGTGGGCGCTTGCCGGTGACTTCGGTATGAATGCGAATAGCTTCTGCCATGTGCTCACGCTCAACCTCTTTATCGACATATTGGTAATCGATCCACTTTAGGCCGTGAGAGGCTATTTCCCAATCGGCTTTGTTCATAGCCGCGACGATCTCTGGATTACGCTGTAATGCGGTCGCTACGCCATAAACCGTAACTGGCATATCACGCTCGGTGAACATGCGATGTAGGCGCCAGAAGCCAGCGCGAGCGCCGTATTCGTAGATAGATTCCATGTTCATGTTACGCACACCTTCTAGGGCCGGTGCGCCGACGATTTCAGATAAGAACGCTTCTGATGCTTTATCGCCGTGCAGAATGCAGTTTTCACCACCTTCTTCGTAGTTGATTACAAACTGTAAGGCTACTTTGGCTTTGTTAGGCCATTTCGGGTCTAGGCTATGCTGGCCGTAGCCTTGCATGTCGCGTGGATAAGTCATAAAGATTCTCTGAAATGCTTAAAAATGAGATAGAGCGATAATGACTGAATTATAGATGAAATGTTAGAGGGTTAAAAGCTGACTATTTAGGCAGCTTTATTCTGGATACTAAGGCTCTAAAATAAAGCGGCCATGTCGCACAAAGCGTTTAATCATAAACTTGAACTCTAACAGACTACTCATGATCGATACGTTTCTTGTGCGGTCTTGCAGGAGTAACTCAGCGCTACTGATGCGTTGATAGTGGAGTGAAGATGTTTTAGGTTTATGAACGTCGTTAATGTGTGTTGCTATGTGTTTGATATCACGTGCTTTAATTCTTACGGTTGTGAAAATTCCTTTTGTGCATTTGACTGGGATAAAAAAGGTGCAGCAGCATTCTGGATGAATCATCTCAATATGGATGCCTTGTTCAGAGGTATTGGTATTTTGAGTGAAAAAATATATTAATCCCCAATCAATTTCTTTACGATCAATATTGTTGATGATACCCCGGGTTAGGAAATGGGTACTGCTATCACCAAAGCTGTGGGTTGTTCGGGTATATCCGTTGTGTTTTATACCGAGAGATGAATAGGTTTCTTCTCGGTGATTTTGCATAATGGAATTATTGAAGTCAGATTTTAAATTGTTACAAATAAAAATAATGATTTGAAAGAAATGCTGATTGATATTATTCACTACGGGTAAGGAAAACTTCTCCGTTAATTGAATATCTTGATCCTGAATGCTTTCCAATTGAACCGCATGAGTATCTTCACAATACACTTTGGAGCGATATTGCCCTTGTGTAATAAAGGCAGGGGATATTAGATTGACTAATCTGTTATTTACTTTCGTTTCGATAATGGCTAGAAATTCATCGGTGGAAAAATAATCCATATCAGCACTCTTCTTTTATGCTTTATTATTGAAGTCTTATTACTGAGTGTAAGTTTTCAATAGGGCTGTTAGAACTGACGTTGGGGACTGTTAGATAGTCGTGTGAGGAATGGAACTTTTACAGTTACACTTTGAGGTTTGCAATCTGAAATTACTTAGTTATGATGAATGTATGAATACATTAAACGCTGTTGCTCAACTGACATACCTGAATCGCTCTGCTTCTTGCAGCGGTGACTCTGTGTGCCTGTCAAAACAGTATTGGTGCTTTACCGAATTTTTCTGGAGCTATTTTAGCTTCATGTCGGGTCGCACTTGAACTTCGTAACATAGAATTCATAGGCAGCCTGGCACTTCAGCCAGCTGCTTAATAACCCCGATTAGCAGCTAGCTGGTCGGGGTTTTTTTTTGCCTTTTCGTTAAATTTTAACAAATTAATTGCATCATTCGTGGTGAAACATCGGGGGATTATTTTAGGAGATAAGCATGAGCACCATTGCACAGTTAAACGTTGTTGAAGATCAGCCAAGGTCTGAACAGACTCCTCTCGCGGGAGTAAGGCCGTTACCGAGTCCGCGGGCATTGAAACAGGCTTTGCCGCTTTCTGATGAATTGCAGCTGCAGGTTGATCAGCAACGTCAGCAGATTCGTCAGTTGTTACAAGGCGAAGATGATCGTTTGCTGGTTATCACCGGTCCGTGTTCTTTACATGACCCAGAAGCGGCCTTGGATTATGGCCGTCGCTTAGTTGAATTGAACGAAAAACTGTCTGACCGTTTATTGATTGTTATGCGTGCGTACGTCGAGAAACCTAGAACAACGACGGGCTGGAAGGGTCTTGCTTATGATCCTGACCGCGAGTCTACTCATGATGGCGCGGGGGATATCAATAAGGGCTTAACGGTTTCACGCACTTTATTATTACAGCTAGTGGAGATGGGCTTGCCTTTGGCAACAGAAGCTTTGAACCCCATGACCATGATGTACTTGGAAGATTTGATCAGCTGGACGGCAATTGGTGCCAGAACAGCAGAGTCACAAATTCATCGTGAAATGATCAGTCATCTTTCTATGCCAGTAGGGATTAAAAATGGCACTGACGGTTCGGTGGATACCGCCGTGAATGCAATGGTCTCTGCTAGTCGTAGTCATCATTGCTTGGGCATAGATGTGGATGGCAATATTGCGATGCTGGATACACCAGGAAATTCTGATACGCATGTGGTGTTGCGCGGTGGCCGCAATATAACCAACTATGATGCTGACAGTATTGAGCAAACGTTATTAGAATTGAATAAAGCCAAAGCGAGTAATGACATTCACGCCAAGGTGATTGTGGATTGCAGCCATGCGAATGCGCAAAAGCAGTATGAGCGCCAGTTGGATATTGCTATTGATGTTGTTGCTCAGCGTGAGGCAGGAAATAAAGCCATTTCAGGTTTGATGTTAGAGAGCTTCATTAATGCCGGCAAGCAGGGGATGAAAGGGCCGAATAACCAAGGGTTAGAATACGGCGTGTCGATCACTGATGCCTGTATTAGCTGGCAGCAAACCGAACATTTACTAACGACTCTCTATCAGATGACGACTGTGGGTTAGGTATTTTTTCCTTAAACGTTCCAGTTCATTGGTTGATAATAAGTGAGTGAATTGTTCTTTTAAAAGCTGTGAGGCATGAATTAAATTACTTTGATTAGAAACTTGAAGCCAAGGCGTACGCTCTGAAACAATGAGTGGTTTACCAAAAAAGTCATCTGTTTCTCTCAGCTCTTGTGCTGCTGCAATTATTGGCGTCAACGGGCCAATGATTGCATCGACGCGCTGGGCAGCCAGTAGGTTAATACCCTGTCGAAAATCTTTCGTGGTTATTTTCAGTATCTTCTTATTGCTATCGATAGCATCACTAAATTTAGCGCCTCGTAAATAGGCGAGTGTTTTTCCTTCTAACTCAAGGAGATCTTTAATGTGCGTTCCTTTGAGACCAATGATGACATTTTTTAACGTCGGCAGGGGGGCAATGTAGCTGACATAATCTTCTAACTCTTTGTATTTGAACATAATTGTTAGGTCGGTTTGACCATTTTTTAGTTCATGAATAATACGAGCGTAAGGGTAAATCTGATGATTGATTTTCACATTATCGAGAGACGATAATGTGTGTGCTAACGCATCAGCTAATTCGTAATAGATACCGCTATTACCCTCAGGGTTTTCAATGCCATAGGGGGAAACCGCAATCGTGCGCACTTGCAGCAATGGCTTAGGGTCTGACCAAGAAAGAGCACTCAGGGAGGTCAGTAGCATGTAATAAATAAGCAGCGTTAACTTTGCTGTCTTTGTTGACATAGATAAACTTTAGTCTTCGTTTGGTGTGCGTTATTGAAGTATAGCCTTAGTCGTTAACCAAGCTTTTAATTCCTATTCTCACAAAATACTCACAACCGAGATCAATAATGGCATTACACACAAAGACAGCCAAGATTGAGGTGCAGTATGAGAACATTTCGCCAAATAATAGCCCTTACAACCCTACTTTCGGTGTTCAGCCTTACTCATAGTGCTTATGGGGAAGAGTTTGATCCAGGTTGGTCGTTAGACTTTTCAGTTGAGCCACAGCAATCTATATTATTACCAAGTTCCTCAGGCAAACTCAATGCAGAAATAAGCCATATCACTCGCCTTAGCTGTCAGCAGCCCATTTTGAGTGTGCAGCAATGCCAACAAATTGCTGATTTAGGAGGATTATTAGAAATATTAATTGATGGTAACCGAGATGGTTTATTAGAACGCTGGAGCATCGGTGTTGCTCGGTTAAAAGCAGGAGGCTATGCCAAGGTGTTGATTATTGAAGACGATATCAGTCATAAAGTGATTCAGACCCTCGTTATTGAAAGTGAAACACCTGGGTTTTCAGCGCTGTATGTTCAGCAAGGCGCTGTTATGTGGGGAATGTGCTTAAGCTGCGATGTATTAGCCGATATTGTTTGGGGCGATGGCGCCTATAAAGTGGATTGGCTACCCCATCGTGATACTGGACTGAAAAATGAAGTGGTTGTGAATAACTATGCGATTGAAGGGCTGTAATAGTATTGTGAATTATTATCATTAAGTTTTAACTTTATGAAACTCAGGATATAATGACATTTTTATGAACCCTGTAGGCTTGCTGTATGTTTGTACGTTGGACTGTATATTTATTGACTCTGTTTATTAGTTACTCGTTAAATGCTGCTGAAACTGCGACAGGTGTGATAAACCCTGATATGACACAGCTGGTTTTAGGTAAGCTGATCTTTGAAGATTCCCAGCTTTCATCTCCGCGTGGACAGTCTTGTGCTAGTTGCCACCAGTCAGAGCAAGCTTTTGCAGATCCAGGTAAGGCTGTTAGCCCTGGTGCTAACCCCATGTTATTTGGTAATCGAAATGCGCCATCCATTGCCTATGTGAAATTTAACCCTGAGCTCTTTTGGAATAAAGAAGAGTCCTTATGGATGGGCGGTTTTTTTCATGATGGCCGCGCGAAAACATTACAAGAGCAAGCAGGTGGTCCGTTTTTGAATCCTCTAGAAATGGGAAATAAAACGATGGCCGAGCTGGTTGTGAAAGTCAAAGCGGCTGCTTATGCCCCCCTCTTTGAGCAGTACTATGGCAGTGATATTTGGTCGAATGTGGATAATGCCTTTGCTGCCATCACCGCTGCCATTGTGGTGTATGAAAAAGGTCCAGAATTCGCCTCTTTTGATTCCAAATACGATCTTTATTTGCAAGGGAAGGTGCATTTAAGTGCACAAGAAAAGGAAGGCTTAGCGTTATTTGAAGCGGAAGATAAAGGCAATTGTGCAGCGTGTCATCCGAGTCAAGTCAGTGCTGAAAACCCACGCCCGTTATTTACTGATTACAGTTATGACAATCTGGGTCAGCCGGCGAATAAAACGCTTAATTTTTATCAACAAAGTGCGCTGTATAATCCCGCTGGCGACAAGTATATTGATTTTGGCTTAGCAAATAATCCTCATATTGATAATGCCGATGAAGAGAAAGGGAAGATTAAAGTCCCTACCTTACGCAATATCGCGAAAACAGCTCCGTATTTTCATAATGGTGGATTTACATCGTTAAAAGAAGTGGTGGAGTTTTATAATGAGCGTGATATCGATATTAAGAATTCTCTGGCTAATCGCCGTTGGGCGAATGCGGAAGTTAATGAAAATATTAATGACGAAGAACTGGGAGATTTGAAATTGAGCGCGGACGAAGTCGATGCGATCGTGGCATTTATGAAAACGTTAACCGATGGCTACCAAGAGACAAAGATCGCAGTAGAGCATTAATGATCCAGTTTATGCGGAATAATGTTAACTAGCACAACGGCGAGCTTTACCTACACTTAATAAGACAGTGATCGAACTACCTGACTTATTAAGTGTATTTTATGAACCATAATGATCCTCATGTATTTAGTCGTGGCAGCCTTAAGCTGACCTACGACCTGCTCAGACACATAAACCCCTCTTTGGCTTTGACCATTCGTAATATAACCTCGCTATCCCCTTTACCTAAGTTGGAAGGGGATGTGGATAACTCGATTACTGATTGCTTCTTAATTGACCTTGATTCCTTTCAAGTGAGAGCGGTGGTAGAGGCTCTTATCAAGCGCAGCCAGTTAAGCTCAGTAGAAGATGCAGGTATGAAGGTGGTTGCCCAGGCTTTAACTGAAGATTGGATTGTATTAGCCCATGAAATGGTTGAAGCGCTTAGTGATGATGATAAAGAAAAATTAGGCCTATAATGGCTTTAATTTACCTCGATCAAGTTGGGTATAGCGGTGGGTATTAAACCAAAGATTCTGTTACTAGTGGGCTTGATGATCACCTTGATGGTGACGATTACGACACTGATTATTAGTCAACATACTCAGCAATTAAGCCGAGACATGTCTTATCGTATCGCCGAAGAAACCGCTCACCGCTATAGTCAGCAAGTAAAAGCTATATTAGATAAAAGTATGGAGGATGCTCGTTTATTAACGATTACTTTTAAGCAGCTGCAAAAGGTCTCGATTAATCGCCAAGTACTTGATGAAATATTAATAGAAACGACGCGCAAGGGTGACTATGTTTTTGGCAGTTGGACGCTGTGGGAACCGGATGCCTATGATGGACTAGACGCAAGCTTTGTTAATAAACCAGGGCATGATGAAACTGGGCGGGTGAACTCTTATTGGCATTGGCAAGGAGATGAGATTGTTAATGAACCTTCTGTTGGTTGGCAATCGAGTAGTTGGTACCAAACACCTAAACAGCGAATGAAAGAAACACTGGTTGATCCCTATGTTTATCAAGTTTCTGGTCAAGATTCTTTGTTAATTAGTGTTATAAGTCCGATTGTGATCAATGGTCTATTCCAAGGTATTACTGGGATCGATGTAAAGCTACATGCTCTTCAGGAGATGGTCAGTCAGCTGCGGGTATTAGGAAGTGGCTATACCACCTTAATTGCCAATAATGGAATCTATGCTGCCCATCCGAATAAAGCATTAATTGGCAAAATAATGCCTTCTTCTGGCGAAAATGATCCACTATTAAAAGCGATTCGGTCTGGGCTGAGGTTTGAATCGTTAATTGTAAAAGATGAGTTGCTAGCGGAATCAGCGTTCCGAATTTCTATTCCTATTCTGTTATCAGAAACAGAAAGTCCTTGGGGGCTAGTGGTTACTATTCCTAATAGTGAGATTATTGCTCCTAGCAAAGTTATCGGTCGCTCAATTTTGTTGATTGGTCTAGTGAGCGGCATATTAATGCTGATTATTCTTACCTTGCTCGTACGGAAAATTATCACTCCGATAACGCGTATGACGCAAAGCCTCTCTTCTATTGCAGGCAGTCATAGCCGAATAATTCCGCAGTTAAAAGTGACCAGTCGCGATGAAGTTGGGATGTTAGCATCTTCTTTCAATATATTAGCGACTGATCTAAATGACTCCCATAGTGAGCTTGAAAGAGTCAATAAAGATATATTACGTTTAAATACTGATTTGGAAATTCGTGTCGCAAAAAGGACGGAAGAATTATCCAATAGCAATACTGAGTTGTTAGAAGCGATTGCTGATGCAGATGCCGCGAATAAAGCTAAAAGTCGATTTTTAGCCCATATGAGCCATGAATTACGGACTCCTTTGAATGCAATTTTAGGGCTATCAGAATTGATGTGCCTGGATAAAGACCTATCACGTAAGCACGCCGATAATTTAAATATTATTAATAATAGTGGTGAGCATTTGCTGGCGATGATTAATGATGTTCTCGATTTATCAAAAATTGAATCGGGAAATGTTGAGATTAAGAAGAATGTAATCAAATTACATGAGTTTTTGAATAATATTTTTAGAATGATGTCTGTGCATGCCGGTAAGAAAGATATTAGCTTAGATGCCGACTTTATTTTAACGGATAATGTTCAAGTATTAGCAGATGAGGGAAAGTTACGGCAGGTCTTGATCAACCTTATTAATAACGCAATTAAATTTACTTCAGAGGGTGGGGTCAATTTTAAATGCTATTTCGAAGAGGGACATAATAACGAAGATGCCATTCTAATTTTTGAGATAATTGACACTGGGATAGGCATTGCAATAGAACATTTGGACGATGTTTTTAAGCCCTTTATTCAGCTTGATAATATTGTCGAGGGAGAGGAAGGGACGGGCTTAGGGTTAGCCATCTCTCATAATTATATACAAATAATGGGAGGGAATTTGGAAGCTTCTCGTCGCACTGATCAGGGTATGACATTTAAAATATGCTTACCGGTTAACCTCGTAGATGACAGGGTTGAAGAGACGAATGCTCAGCAGGATAAACTCGGCAAAGGAAAAGTAAGCTCTATTGCTCAAGGACAGGATGATTTTCGTCTATTAATTGTTGAAGACTCTGCCGAAAATCGACTGCTATTGGGCGCTATATTACGCCGAGTAGGGATAAGCTATAAAGAGGCGGTTAATGGTAAGGAAGCCATTGAGGCTTATCAGAATTGGCAACCTGACCTAATCTGGATGGATATGCGTATGCCTGTTAAGGACGGATACCAGGCTACTCAAGAAATTCGCCAGCTACCGGGTGGGGGTCAAGTAAAGATTATTGCTTTGACTGCGAGTGCCTTTAAAGAGGAGCAATCACACATATTAGCGGCGGGTTGCGATGCTCTATTGCTCAAACCTTACAGACCCGAGCAAATCTATTCTATTTTAGCACAGCAGTTAGGCGTGAAATTTGAGTATTGAGCTAGTGAGTTAAGGTCAGCAAAATGGTATTCTTGCGGCCTTTATAACAACCCTTGCTAGGAAGCCACGTGAAGAATCTCGCTGTTCATATCGGTATAGGCCTTATTCGCTTAGTCTCATTTTTACCGCTGCCCGCTGCTCATGCTTTAGGCACCGCAATTGGTAAAATTCTATGGTTTACGGATACCGCTCGCGTTGCGAAAATTAACTTACAAATTTGTTACCCTGACTACAGTGAGAGTCAGATCGAGCAGCTTGCGCGTAAAAGCTTGATCGCTTTAGGTAAAACCTATGCTGAAATGGGCATGTCTTGGATGTGGCCCATTCCGAAAGTACAAAAATTGATCACAAAGGTAGAAGGCCTAGAGTACCTCGAAAAGGCACTTGCAGATAAGAATGGTATTATCTTGCTGGCTCCGCACTTGGGAAATTGGGAAGTCTTGAATCACTTCTTCCGCCAGCATTTATTTATGACGGTGATGTACCAACCGCCAAGAATTCCAGCATTGGATAAGTTTATTTTTAATACACGTAAGCGTGTTGATGTTGGCCTTGTTCCCGCGGGTCGTAGTGGGGTTGAAGCCTTGTATCAGCTACTGAACGATAAGGGTGTAGTTGCGGTACTGCCAGATCAAGAACCTGGATTGAAAAGCGGAGTCTTTGCTCCGTTTTTTGGTCAAACAGCATTAACCGGTAAGTTGATCGGCGAACTGGCTAACAATACCCCAGCTTTCTTATTGTGTTGTTATGCCAAGCGTTTAGACGATGGCACCTACGGTGTGGTTTTAAAACCTGCGAATACAGATATTCGTAATACCGATGAAGTTGCTGCTGCTACGGCTCTTAATGACAGTATTGCTGAGTGTATTAACGATTGCCCCGAGCAGTATCAGTGGAATTACAAGCGTTTCCGCCGTCAGCCTGAAGGGCGTTCTAATTTATATAAAAAATAGTTAGAGCCGTATTTTAAGCATTCTCTTTTATTTTATTCCAGCGCTGATCAGCGCTGGTTTTGTTTCTAGCGCCATTAGTCGCTAAGGTTATTTATTATGTCCTTTTCCTCGTTAAATTTAGATGCACGCTTAATGTCAGGGCTGACAGCGGCGGGTTATGAAAACCCGACACCGATTCAGACTGCGGCAATTCCGGCATTATTGGCAGGGAAAGATGTTATGGCTGGGGCGCAAACCGGAACCGGTAAAACCGCGGCGTTTGCTTTGCCTATTCTGCACAATTTATTAGCCATACGTGAACAGAATCCATTAGCGTCTGATGAAGTGCAGCCGTTGCGTGCCTTGGTATTGGTACCGACCCGGGAATTGGCTCAGCAAGTCTATAAGAGCTTTGTGAAATACGGTGATGATACCGGATTAACCAGCGCTATCGCTTATGGCGGCGTGAGTATTAATTCACAAGTGAATGCCTTAGCAGAAGGCGTTGATGTTCTAGTCGCTACCCCAGGTCGTTTATTAGACTTAATGCATAAAGAAGCCGTGAGCTTATCGAAATTACAGTTTTTGGTATTTGATGAGGCCGATCGTATGTTGGATATGGGCTTTATTATTGATATTCAGCGTATATTAAAGCATGTACCGAATGCTCGTCAGACCATGTTGTTCTCTGCGACCTTCAATGAAGAAATTTTCACCTTAAGTAAAAATATTCTTAAAAACCCTGAGCTAATTGAAGTAGATGCGCGTAATACCACCGCCTCGAAAGTTGAGCAGATGGTATATGTGGTCGATGAAGATAAAAAACGTGAACTGACTTCGTTCATGATTGGCTCGAAGAACTGGCAGCGAGTTTTGATTTTTGTACGTACGAAGCAAGGTGCCGATGACCTTGCGAAAGAGATGTGCAAAGACGGTATTAAAACCCAGTCGATTCATGGCGATAAGTCTCAAGGCGCTCGTGAGCGTGCATTAGCTGAGTTCAAAGAAGGCAAAGTACGTGCGTTGGTGGCTACCGATGTCGCTGCGCGTGGATTGGATATTCAGCAACTACAGTATGTGATTAACTACGAATTACCGTACATCGCAGAAGACTATATTCACCGTATTGGTCGTACTGGCCGTGCGGGGTTAGAAGGCTTAGCGGTTTCTTTGATGAGCATGGGTGAAGAGTACTTATTAGAAGAGATCGAAGCAGTATTGGATGATCGTGTGCCACAATCTTGGTACCCAGGGTACGAGCCTGATTTAACCAAGCCCGTACCGAAGAATAAAAAGAATTCTCGCAGCGCACAGAAAGGTCGCCAAAAAGATCGTGCTTATGGAGAAAAAACCGGTAATCGCTCGAGTGCCAGCTCTAATAGTAAGAAGGGCGCCAATAATCGCTCGGGTGGACGTACTAATCGCCGTTGATGGTATTGGCTTGTTGTTTCTTTGTTGATAAATAGTTGCTGGTTTTATTGCCGATGGAAAATAGTGGCGTATACTGCGCGGCTATTTTATCGTTATTGCTTTGTTTTATTTTTTTTGTATTTTGAGAATTTTATGTCTAGCGCTTTCGCGTCTCGTTTCCAATTAGTTGTTGATCAATTAGCCCAAGGTAATAAAAAACACTTTGCCGAAATTACCGGTAAATCCGCGTCACATATTTATAAAATTTGCCGAGGTATGAGTCGTCCTTCGATGGCGTACTTGCAAGAATTGTATGATGAATACAAGGTCGATTTAACCTGGTTACTGACGGGTGAGCAAAGTGCTGGCGCTCAAGTTGCCGGCACGCCTAATAATAGTGAGCTAGTATTTGCCCCGATGTTTGACGTACAGGCTTCCGCAGGTATCGGGAGTGAAGTTGTCGCAGAGGATGTGGAAGATTATTTTGCTTTTAATAAATCGTTCTTATCCCGCCAGCTAAACGTTTCTAGCGAAGAGCTCGTATTCGTCACTATTAGTGGTGACAGTATGCTACCGACTTTGCATGACGCCGACCGTGTGCTGGTGGATATGTCGCAAAAAACGGTTAACCATGATGGCTTGTATTTATTACAAAGTGAAGATGGTCTTATGGCGAAGCGTTTAAGTGATAATAATGGCTCATTGTATGTTGTTAGTGATAACCCTGAGTATAACAACTGGACGATAGAAGCATCGGCGAGAGAAGCTAATCCTATCGCCGGTAAAATTGTTTGGTGTGCGCGGGCTATTTAAAACGCCGTTTTTTATAGCCCCTAGATCAATGCTGGGTAGAGCAATAAACAGAATATTGAAGAATTTTAAACTTTAAAAGATTTCATCTGTTTATCGAGTTCGATGCTGTCATGACCCACTTCGTTTGCAATGCTCGACATGCTTTGTGACTTATTCAGTAAGTCACTGGAAGCATCATCTACCCCGATAATATTTTGAGCTATTTCATTAGCCGCGCCCGCTTGTTGAACCCCTGCGGTTGCGACTTGCTCAATTAAACTACTGACTTGATTAATTGAATTTTCAATTTCGCTAAGGGCTTCCCCTGTTTTAGTGGCTTCTATTTCACTTTCATTGGCTTGCTCACAAGACGTTGTCATCGCTATGACCGCCTTTTCAGCAACCTGTTGTAAGCTTGATATGGTATTTTCTATTTCGTTGGTTGATTCTTGGGTGCGAGTTGCAAGGGTACGAACTTCATCGGCAACGACGGCGAAGCCTCGACCTTGTTCACCTGCCCGTGCGGCTTCAATCGCTGCGTTTAAGGCTAATAAGTTAGTTTGCTCGGCAATTGCTTTGATGACAACAATGACGGTACTGATCGAGGCAGCTTGCTGTGCAAGATGTTCTATTTCATCACCGGCATTACGTACATTACTTGCCAAAGTCCGAATAACTTCCGCAGAAGAGTGTGAGTGAGTTGCCCCTAGTGAGGCTTGTTTCTGGGAATGATGCATTTTTTGAGCAGCATCCTCACAGTGGGAAGATACTTCTTGTGCGGTAGCGGCAAGCTCGGTAGCGGCCGTTGAAATAATCGCTACCCGGTTTTTTTGCTCTTCGCCTAATTTATTAACTTCACTTGAAACATCTAATAAGACATTGGATGAGTGAGAAAGAGTATCCGAATGAGTTCGTACTTTTGATACCACACCTCTTAATTGAGAATATGAGGATTTGAGTGCATTTATGGTGCTACCGAGTTCATCTTGACTATTAGAGTAATACTCTTGATTTAGGGTACCGGCTTCTAAATCTGCTGCCATACGTTGGGTTATTCGAGCATTTTGATCAACCGTGATTCGCAAGCAAATGAATAAATAACAACTAATTAAAAACAGCAGGGCAAAAACACTGAGAGATAGCACCATTGAATTAACCATGGCCGTTTCATTATCCATTAACTCATTCTGATAGATTGTATTAATAGCTTGGTGCAGAGAAGTCGCTTGTTTTATAGCCTCAGTACCTACGGAGAAATAGTCTGTACCTGATATGGTCGGCTTATCAGGGTCTATTAAGTTGTTTTTACTAATGCTTTTAAATTGGTTAATACTCTTTCTTGCTTGCTCTAATTCAGCGGGAATATAGTTAGCGGAAATCTCTTTTAAAGTAGAAAATTCATGCTCAATTTCCGTTATTGTATTCTGGATTTCATTATATAAGGTACTGGCAGTTACAAATGAATTGGATTCGAATGCCCCCTTGGTTGCGACGCCGGCTCCAATGCCCCTTAGTTGTCCTAGCTGCTCTTGTAATTTAGGAATACTGAAAACTGTAATTTGCATTAATTCATGAGTCGAGATGTTTATATCTAATATTAAACCTGATTGAGAGGCGATATCTCGTATTATATTATCAACGTCGCTGACCCATATATTGTGTCTATTAAAGCTCTGAGATGCCGATTGTTTTCGAATCGCTGTGAGTAATAAAGCATTCCAACTCTGTTTCAATTTATTTAACGATTGGCGACTTTTAGCAGAATATAGTGGGTGCTTTAATTCTAGCTCAGCTTGTTCGAATGCTTGTTGCATCTCATTTTCAAGCCTATCGATTTTAGTTGATAGTTGCGTATTACCTGAAAACCACTGGGCGGTATTTCCTCTGTGTTTTGCTGCAAGGATTCTTAAAGGCTTTAAGGCATTGACTGTTTCTATACCAACAATTTTATTGATTATAGAATCAATTTTAGTATTGTTTTCGGTAAATATAACAACTGAAGCATAGAGAATAGGAAGTAGTAAGGTAAACAGTATTATCTGAAACTTACGCGTAAAGTTTAATTTATTTAAGAAGTTGATGCCTAACGAATACACTATGAAATCCTTTAACTTTCTGATTACTGTAGTATAGACGCTAACTTGAGTATGGAAGGGGAACCGGTGTTTTTTTACTCATTAAGACAATACAACGAGTCGTCTTAGAAAATGGTTCAAGGAAAAACCTGCCATATCAGAAAAATGTTTGAGTTTATTTTCATTGATAAGCTGGCGATTGATGTCTACTTTGCCAGCAAAAATAACCCAGTTACCTCCGCCAGTATCACACATGTAGATTTGATCAAAATTATCATGCAGTGCATTAGCAAGATGGGGTTCCATCTTATGATCTAGCCAGTAGTTGAGCACCAGCCACCCTCCTTGATTAAGACGCTCGCAGCAGCTCGAGATAAATTTCTGTGAGAGCTGTTGCTGGTCAATGCCGCCTGCGAGATACATATCGGCAATGATGAGATCGGTTTTCAGCTCATTGGTCTGTAAATATTCAAAGCCATCGCCAATGTGTAACTTAATACTCGGATGTTTGGGTAGTTGGAAATATTTATAGGCTAGGCGCGCGACTTCACGCCTCAGCTCAACACCTTGCAGTTGGCATTCGGGCAGTATGTAATGAAGCGTACTAAGCAAGCTGCCGCCGCCCGTGCCTATTATCGTGGCGTGATTTGGCTCGACCATTAACAAGGATAATAGAATTGCACGGGTATATTCATGCTGTAGTAGATGCGGTTGGCTAATAAGCTGACAGCTTTGCTCATCATCCGTGCCAAAGGCTAGGTAGCGCTTATGGCCATCGTCTAAGACTTGAATGGGGCCAAGTTCGTCGTAACTTCTGTGTATTTCGCGAGCAGATTGTTTCATGGGAGAGACTGGTTTTTGTGATAATTATGTTGGAAGGTCGATAAACCCATTGCTTTGATTTGATAATCGATCATTTTATGAAAAGCGTTTAATATCGGTTTGAAATCTTTTTCAGGCTCTAAGCTATTAAGGACTTCTACCGCGGCTTCAATCGTTGATAAACCATCATCTCTCGGCGATTTTCTGATTTGGTATTCGCTGGCATTCGTCGCTTGTATGGCAATGCTAGGGATTTGTGTGAGCCAGGGGTTTAGGTGCAATAGTCGAGACACTTTGCGCCAAGTACCATCTAATAGTATCAGATACTTAAAGCTCAGTTTTTCCGCTTGCGTACCCGTAAGGCTATCCTCGTTTGGAAAGACTAACAGGCTTTCTTGTTGCCAGTTTTTGCCCAACAGCTCAACCGGATCAAACTGCTCTCCAATGAATAGCTGAGCACCCATTATCGATTTAGTTAAGATGGGCGCTGAAGATAGGGCGTGTTTAGCTTCTTTGGGATCTTGTAAAATAATAAGTTGGTAGGCACTACTGAGCTTTACTATTTCAGCACATAAACACGTTTTTAAGGGACGTTTACAATCAGGGCAGATGGGTCTTTTAGACATTATTTAAGAAATGATATTGATGATTGAAGGCAATGATAGCGGATAATGCTTAGAAAGGAAAAAGCCCATTAGCCATACGGCTAATGGTGACATCAAGACGATGTTAAGAGAGGCCCGTCCATAGGCGCGATCACATGTCTTTAATATACGGTGTTGAGCGCAAAGATGAGTACACTCTGGGTAAAACTATGTCAGCTAATCAATAAAAACTAGGCTCAACCACGGTACATAAGTAATTAATAATACCGTTGTTAGCAAAATAAAGAAGAAGGGTATCGTTGCGCGATACAGCTCAGTTACCGGGCGTTGGAAGCGGAAGCTGGCAATAAACAGGTTCATGCCAACGGGCGGCGTAAAATACCCTAACTGCATATTGGCTAAGAATAAAATACCAAGGTGCACTGGGTGAATACCAAACTGAATCGCAATGGGCAGAATAATCGGCACCATGATGACAATGGCCGAGAAGATGTCGAGCATCATTCCCAGCACGAGCAAGAACAAAAACAGCAAGAATAAGAAGGTTAGCTGGCTATCAATGTGCTCACTAATAAAGTCAAAGATTGAGGTTGGAATTTCAGCATCGATCATATAATTCGTCGACGCTAGTGATACCGCTAGAATTACCATAATCGCACCCACCAACTTCATGGAGTCACGCATCACTATGGGTAATTTACGCAGGCTGATTTCTCGACGAATAACCACACTGACCAGCAATACATAAAAAGCGGTAATGGCCGCCGCTTCAGAAACGGCAATAAAGCCGCCATAAATTCCGCCGAGTACGATGAAAGGTAGTGGCGCTTCCCATGCGGTATCTTTAATCGCGGCAATGGCTTCTTTCGCATCAAACTTTGTTTTGTTTTGCAGTGCAGCAGGGTCTCTCTTCTGCAGGGCGCTGTATATAGAAAGCGCCACCAGCATCAAGGTTCCTGGAATGATTCCGGCTAAAAATAAATCATCAATACTGACAGGAATATCCAACGCCAGTTGTTGGGCGACAACACCATAAAGAATCAAAGGTAATGACGGCGCAAATAATAAACCCAAGCTGCCTGAGGTGGTGATTAACCCGAGATTAAAGTTGGTGCTGTAGCCTGCATTTTTTAGTGCAGGGTAAAGTAATGCGCCTAATGCCACGATGGTTACACCCGAAGCGCCGGTAAAGGCGGTAAACAAGGCACAAGCGATTAATGCGACGATGGCAAGACCACCGGGCATCCAGCCTAATAGCGCATCAGTAATACGAACTAAGCGTTGTGGTGCTTTACTTTCGCCTAATAAATAACCGGCAAAGGTGAAGAGTGGAATTGCGGTTAATACTGGCATTTCGGTTAAACGATAAATCTCAATGGCGACTACCGAAAGATTAACATCTTGCTGGAAAAATCCCCATAATGCACTGGCTGCGATCACTGCGAATAGTGGCGCGCCCATTAAGGCTAGTAATAAAAATAAGGCAGAGATTAAGATAGCCATTATGTCTTCTCCCCTTCTAGTGCAGGGTTAGGCTGATAGCCTTCAATCCGTATAAAGCCGAGAGTATGTAAAAAGAAGCGCAGCGCCATCAAAGAAAAGGTAAAGGGAATAATTAACTGCAGTGGCCAAGCCGGCACTTGAGCAAAGGCGATGTCGTCATATTCAATCGATTGCTGAATAAATTCAACGGCGTAAAAAGCTACAACGCTGCAAACGATAGCGGCAAATAAGCTGCCACTAATACCGCACAATTTTTTACCTAAAGGGCCGACAAAACGGCTGATGACATCAATGGCGATATGCTCTTGGCTGCGACTGGCAAGCAGTGCCCCGAGTAAACCTAACCATAATACCAGCACTTGTAATACCGGCGGAATCCAAATCAGGCTGCCGCCCGTGATTAAGCGCATAGCAATGTCGATGATGGCTAAAGACAGCATGACAAACAAGACTGCGGCGAGTAAAAAATCTTCAGCGTGATGTAACCAGCGCTGAATGCGCTGGATTTGGATTTTAGGCATGAAATATTCGCGTTTGTCAGTTGAAGGTAGAGACTTCAGGGTTAAATTATTGCTTAACAGTTTTTCGCTGATCTATTTGTGATCTTTACGATAGGCTTCTAATACGGCTTGCATCTGTCGATAAGTTTCTGCTGGGTATACGTCCAACTTCTCTAGGTTGGCTAACGCTTGTTTAGCGATGTCACGCCATTCTGGACCGGAAGGTTGATCGAAGGTAATACCATTCTTCTGCAAGGCAGCACGGGCACCGATATCGCCCTGTTCATTAATCGTATCTAAGCGTTTAAACGCAGCCGCAACCGCTTGCTTCACAATGCTTTGATCATCAGCTTTAATTTTCTTAAAGGCTTTTTGGTCGACGACTAACATACCCATGATTAACAATAATGGCTCATCGGCAAGGTGTTGAATTTTTGTGTGCCACTGCAGAGCAATTGCGCCTGATGGATTAATAGTAACGGTATCTAATAATCCCGTTTGTAAACCGGTATAAACGTTCGAAATAGGTGATGCAATAGGGTTGATACCTGCCACGCTAAAAATTTCATTACCAATCAAATCACCTTCTGGCACCCATACTTTCTGCCCTTGAATATCGGTCGCTTTAGTTAATGCTTTATTAGACATTAGGTAAGCAAAACCACCTTCTGAAAGGCCTAAAAGTTGGAAGCCATTATCGGCTAAGCCTGTGGCAATAATCGGGTCGAAGGTTTTCCGTACATGGCGAACTTCAGCTAGGTTATTAAAGGTGAACGGTAGGCTATAAAGTTGCACGCCGTTATAAATATGAGCGAGTGCCCCGGCAGAAATAGCGCCGCCATGTAGCTGACCTGAACGCATCTTGCGCAAAACGGTCTTATCGCTGCCCATTACACCACCGGGGTAAAACTTAATTTTTACGCGGCCGTCGGTTTTTTTCTTTACTTCTTTGGCGGCCGCTTTCATTTCATTCATCCAGCTGCTGCCGTTAGGCACAACCGTAGCGATCTTTAACGTTGCCGCCAGAGCTTGGCTGCTAGTGAAAGCGATTAAGCTCAATACAAGGAATGTCTTTAAAAAATGCATAGGGTTGGTCTCAATGTAAAATCAGTCTTATTCAAAATATTCAGCAGATTCTGCTAATAATTCTTCAGCTTGTTGTTTGGCAAGCTGATTAATTAAGGTTAACCCTTCAGCTTTGGGGTCAGCCTGAATAACTTCAGTTAATAAACGATCGTGTAGTTCTTGTTCAAATAATAAGCGCGCATATTGCTGAGCGTACAGTACTTTGGCCATAAGGTGACGGCCATTAGAGGCATGAATTGCATTTTCAAAATGCATTTTTGCCAGGTCTGGTCGACCGCCTAGAGAGGGGGGAAGCTGAGACTCTAATACGCCCATATAAACTTGAGCGGTACCATGGTCATAATCAGCATCGTAATGGAGTACCCATTTAAACAGCATTTTCACTTTCGGGAGCTGTGCGACGGCATTCCAATCACTGCTATTGACCTGAATCCAGCTAGCCCATGAGGAAGCATAGGTGTAGATAAGGGGTAGTTCATCTTCATCTAGGTCATCGAGTTCGAGTTGAATATCTTCTAACTTCTTATCCAAGGCTTCACAGAGGTCTTCTTCGTTTTCGCAAAGCGCGCGGTGCGCGTAATCATGAGCTCGATTTGCCAATCGTTGTGTCTGCGCAGGGTCATTTGAGAACACACCGGCATAGGCACCATAGAGTTTAGCGGCAGGAATCAAGAATGTTTCATCATCTGGATAAGTCTCGATTAAGGCATCGAGCATGAGCATGTAAGCCGGTGCGGCAGTACGTACTAATTCTGGGTCTTCCTGATTCATCATTGAGCGAGAAAGGTTGCTCGGTAAATTAGTAATTGAGCAGGCTTGTATGCTGAAAAACGCAATAATTATCAATAGTTTGAACATGAGGCATCTAAGCTTAAAAAAATGAGGTGCAAATTATACCCTGATTAACGCTACATTTTAACTACTCTCTTTTGCGACAGACTTTTCCATTTTGATCATATGTTTAGCTATACTTTTAGTGATACGTATTTCTTGTTAAGGAATGGTTATGATTGAGTTATCGAATCATGGCAATTTTGATATCAAAGTCAGTGGAAATGTATTATGTGTGACACTTTCTTGTTCTTGGAATAGTCAAACTGCAGAAGCATTTTCTAAGCAATTTATGATTCAGGCAGAGCCTTTAAAGGGAAAGGCGTGGGGGCACTTAGTATTGCTTGATGATTGGGACTTAGGCGTGCCCGAAACAGTTCCTGTCATTGAATTATTAGTGGCTTGGTGCCTAGAAAATGGTCTGACCAGAGCAGCACATGTTTACTCTCCCTCAATGATTAAACAGTACCATTTAAATAAAATGGTGGTTGAAAAATTTGGAGTATTTCAGCGTCATAGCTTTGCCCATCAAGCAGAGGCAGAAGCATGGTTGTCAGCATCGGGTTTTCACCTCGATGCTGCTTACCCTTAAAATTGAAGCTTGATCGAGCTAAATATTAATTGAGTCTTGCCAGCTGATCTAATGGAATTGCTTGTAATAGCTCTCCGCCCATTGCGAGATCGATGCCAATACTGCGTAAAATATTCAAAGTATCTTCGTCATTGACCTGCTCTGCAATAGTCTTTTTGGCCATGAAATGGGCAATTTCATGAATGGATTTCACCATCGCGTAATCAGCAGAGCTGGTGACCAGTTCTTTAATAAAGGTATGGTCAATCTTGACGTAATTTACCGGCAGTTGTTTTAAGTATTCAAAGGACGATTGACCGGTGCCAAAGTCGGAAAGGGTGAATTCACACCCTAAACTGCGCATTTCGTGCATGAAGTCGGCGGCATCTTCAATATTCTGAATCGCAGAGGTTTCATTCAACTCGAAGCAGAATTTATCCACAGGAATGTCGTGCTCACGAGCTTGTTCAAATATAAAGGCCAGCAATGAGTCATCATTCATCGAATAGCCGGATAGTTTAAGCATGAAGCGATCGACCTTTGCCACTTCATCGGGATGAGCGCTCATCCATTTGATCAATTGCTCCAAGGTCCAGCGATCGACTAAATACATACGGCTATAATGTTCGGCGGCCTGTAAATATTCTAATGGTGGAATTTGGGTACCATTTTCATCTTCGATACTGATGATGACCTCGTATTGGCGCAGTTCTTTCTCTGCTTCCTGTATCGCCGTCACCGGTAAGCATAATAAGTGCAGTTGATCGTTTTCTAAGGCTTGATTCAGCTTGTTGGCCCAAGACATGAACTCATCGCGTTTAATACGAGCATTGTCGTCTTCTATATAGCGATAAACACGGCTTCCCCCTTTTTCCTTGGCAGACAAACAGGCAGATTCGGCAAATTCAACCAAATCAATTTCATCAGCGATTTGATAGCTGAGTTCTGAAATTCCCATGCTAAGGTGAATGCGGAACTTATGCTTACCACTGATAATATCCATCTGCTCTAAGTCTTTTTTCAAATCACGAGCTTGAGTCTCGCCACGAGCGAGATCTGAATGTTGGAATAAAATAGCAAATTCATTACTGCCCATTCGAGCGCAGTCATTTTTAATGGTACTGGTTTTTAGTAATACTTCAGCAACCGCTTTTAAACACTCATCACCACCTTCTACCCCATAATCACTATTGATCAGTTTAAACTGATCAATATCGATTAAACATAAAGTATGGGTTAGGTTTGAACGGTGGGACTTAGCCGCCTCTTCTTTTAAGTGACGCATAAAGTGCTGGCGAGTATTGATGTTGGTCAGTGCATCGGTATTGGCTTGAGCCGATAGATCATTATAAATTTGCTGCACTAGGGCATCCAAACTTTGATCAACCGCGGACTCTTCTTGCTCGTAAAGGCGCTTCACTGAGCCGTCATCTAACGCAGCGGCTAATTCTTCTAGGGTGAAATCAACGACTTTCATACCACTGTGGTTAACACAGGCAAACTTAGAACCATCTTCAGCCATCCAGACAACGGAAACATTTTGATCGGGTTCAACCAATAATAACCAGTCGCCAATCTGCAAGTTAAGAGCACGACGAACGCCTTTACCTTCAAGAGAAGGTTTCTCTTCTTCAACTTCTAGTGGGATTTCTATCGCTTCTTCAATTTCACCACTTTCTAAGTGTGATTCTGCGGCATGCTTAATTTCATCATACCAGCGTGTATGTTCTGGGCGGGATCCATTGAGCTGATCCAGTTCGTGGTGCATTAATTTGATTAACGGATAGAAACGCTCTAATAATTCACTGCGAGCAGAGTTGTTAGGGTTGAATAAGGAGAGTACTTGGCGATAGAGCTTTACCGCACCGCGGAAACGCTTGCTTTCTACGGTCTCGCGTAAGTAAATTAGAGTAAGCAAGGGCTTCCAACCTTGCTCTAACCATTCCATTACGATCGCAGGTAACGTTCTACCAGAAGTATCTTTGGTAATTAAGCGTGCGATTTTATCGCGAGCTTGGTCGACTCTATGTTCACCTTCCGCGGCCTGAGCGACACGGTCGGAATTCATCTTGGCGCGTCGATCAGCCTCGGCTAGCATAACATCGACGCCAGATTGTAACGTCTGGAACTGACTTTCGAGTTGATCAGCGCTGCTATTAGTATCCACATCACTTAGCATGGCTTTTAATTTTTCACTGATTCTATCTTGGCCTGTTGTGGTCATTCGACCCAGTTTGGACAAAGAATTCAAGGCGACCCGGCCGGGGTGCTGTGGGTTGAACATCATGCTGGGATCGTTCAGCATCATCATGGATAAAGGCTGTTCTAACTCGGCAATAAAGGGTTTTATGAAGTCAGAGATCTGTTCGCTTTTGACTAGGTTTTGCGTCACATGCTCAAGGGTATCAATGGCTTCTCTGTTTTCTGCAGGCAGCCTAACGTCGTGAGTGGCTAATGCTTGCTCTAAGTCTTGGCGAACGCTGCCAGGTTGAGTATCTGAGCGTTGCCAAAGTTGTTGCAGCGCGGTCTGTACTTGGTTGTGGTCGGCTGCAGGGATACTCGGTTGAGAGAGTTCGGCACTGACTCCTGCGCTAGTGATTCCATTTTCAATACGTTGATAGCGTAAAGATAAGAGGTTTTGAATATTGCTATAAGCTTGTTGCGCTTCAGCCTGATGCTGGCGAAAGGCGTTCATCGAACCTGTATTTGTAGGTGCAGTATAGCCAGAATTTGCAATAGAATTTTGGCTAGTATTTGCGTTAAATATTGGCTGTTCTTGTGATTGTCTGCCAGTTTGATAGGACCCAGAGTTCTGTTGGGGACTTTGCGAAGAAGGCAATATTTGCGGCTCTTGCTCTTGCAATGCTTCATTATCTTGCGCTGAATTATTATTCGCTGCCGAAGCTCGAGGTGTACTCGGACGACGGCGATTGCGAAAAGCCAGTGGCACGTCAATTTGTTTAATTAGCCACTGATATACGGCTTGCAGTTGTTGACCTGCGACCTGTTCGAAAATATCGAAAGCGATTTGGCGAATGTTATTTTCAATGGCTAAAGGCTCAATTGCTCCTCTAAATGCTTCGGTAATGACATTCGCGCCTAATGGATTGAAGCAGTTCTCGGGACGTGCTTCTGAGATCATATCTAATAACTGACGTACCTCAAAGGATGCATGACTCAAGTGAGACTGTAGATGGGTACTCGTCACTTTTGCCAATAACCAGTCTTCAAAATCTTCTTGTTGAACAAGTGACAAGCTTTGTTCGTGAGCGTTTTCTTTAGGAGAGTCTTTTTCATCGGCTATTCTTGGTAAGCCTTCAAGCCAGCACTTTAGCTGTTCGGCAACGGCACTTAAGAAATGGTTTTGAACTTGATTAGCCTGTTCTTTGACGTGTTTTTCTGCACTGAATAAAGTTTGCTGTTCACTATTATTATGAGCATTATTGGCTAGGCTGAACAGTTCATCTAAAAACTCGGAATACCATTGTTTAATGATTCCTTGGCTGCTTTCTTTGACTCGTTGTTGAAAAAGGGTCTTATAATGATTACGTTTTTCATCCGAAATAGCGCCATGATTTCTATTAGCCTGATTGATACTTTGTAATTTTAAGAATAAATCATTATTCGGCTGGTGGAGTTTAAAGCCTGCACTGCGGCCTTCTTGGTAAAGGCACTCTACGGCGATATTAAGTGGAGTATCTTCTAGAGTTAAATAAAGTTGTAGTATATCTCGGTTTTTTAACGGAATTTCTTCTTTATCAGACCAGTAGATCCTAAGCCCTTCTTGTGAAAAATCAGCGACTTGGCAGGTATGGCTTGAGCCATTAGTGGCGATTAGCTTTGCTTCTACTTGGCTTTCAAATCGAGGGTGTTCGCGTTTATCCATTCTGCCTGATCCAAGGTAATCAATTAATGGTCGTCATCAATTGAGTATAAGCCCTATTCCATAAGCTGCTTGAGCGAGGGCTGAGATAATTGTATATATTTGTTTTAACTCCTCATGAATTTAAGGGGTAAGCCATTGTGGCACAGTTCAACCAGATCAAATGTAAAATGTCATGATGTCAATATTGACTCGGTGGTTGTGCTGCTGGTTGGTGCTATGACTGTCAGCTGAAGCTTGTTATGCTGCTAGATAACCAAATAGTTATATAGGTGGGATATGGGTAATTCAATACAAACACGCGATGATTTATTGATAGCAGCACGTGCTGAAATTAATCTAGTGGCAGCAGATCGAGCTGAAGAGTTAATCGCGCTAAAGGCATTGGTTTTGGATGTGCGAGAACCGGCCGAATTTCAGTTAGGCCATTTACCTAATGCGGTGAATGTACCGCGGGGTGTTTTAGAATTTAAAGTAGGCAATCACCCCGATTTAGGCGATAGCCAGCGCAGCATACTTATTTACTGCAAAAACGGCGGTCGAAGTACTTTAGCGGCATATACTTTAAAGCTGATGGGTTTCTCGCAGGTTGAGATGCTGATTGGAGGCTTTGATGACTGGCAGGGTACTGTTCATCCGATAGAAGTCGATCAGAGCATTTACTAGCGAAATCTGAATTTTTTAACTTAAGTTGTTGGTATTAATGCAAGCAAATTTACCGGGCTTCTTTGGCCTCAATGGTGTGAATCATAATGAGCGTCCACTGGCGATAAAGATCGGACGCTGGTTTGAGTGGCCGATGATTTTATTGGCATTCTGGATTATTCTTGAATGGTACATAGAAGCGCAAGCTTTGACGCCACTAGCACTCACATTATTTACCGATTGGTTTATTTGGGGCTTCTTTGTTGTCGAAACCTTGATGTTGACGATGCTGGTCAAAAATAAAGTTCATTTTCTACGCAGTAATTGGGGCAGTTTGGTGATCATTACTGCTGGCCTGCCTTTACTATGGGAAATATTTCCCCATGCGGGAGGGTTGCGAGCTCTTCGATTACTTGTATTGTTCTCTTTGTTATTCAATATGTCGGCAGCGGCGCGTAAAATATTAGGGCGTAACCATGTAGGCACGACTTTAATGGTGAGTTTTATTATTGTCATTTTGGCCGGCACCTTGATGGCTGTGATTGATCCTAATGTTGAGACACCCTTGGATGGTATTTGGTGGGCATGGGTGACGATTACGACAGTAGGCTATGGCGATATTGTTCCAGGCAGTACGGCCGGTAGACTTTTTGGTTCGATGTTAATACTGCTCGGTATTGCATTATTCTCGATGTTAACGGCGAGTTTTTCTGCGTTCTTTTTAGCTCAAGAAGAAGAGAAGATTTCTCAACAAGAGCTTGAGAATAATCGACAGGTCATATTGCTACAGCACGATATAGCTCGCTTGGAAGCAAAAATTGATCGTTTATTAGAGCAAGGATCAAATTCCTCGGGCTGATACTACCTTATAAGCATGATTGAGCTAGAGTGATAATAGCAAGGAGAAACTTATGGCTATTATCAACCACATTAGTAATTATTATGAACAAGTTGTATCAGAAGAAATTCGTCGCCAATTAGCCAGTCGGGCTAATGAACCGGGGATGGATTTTATGGCGGATGTTGCGTGTGTTGCTCTTAATCGGGTACCGCCTAAATATTATCGTTATGAGGTTGATATGGCATTTTATATGTCTCCTAACGAATTGTTTGAGGTTAAAGAGCGCGTTACTAAGGTCGTATCGGAAGCCATTGCGTTTGTTGAACACCATTCTCGCTCTGATTAAAGAGAGCAATATAGTTATCGTTGAGTGTTTAGAAAGCGTAAAGAGCTCTTGCAAAAGTTGAGAATCCTTATTTAATACAGTTAAGAAAAATAAGGAAGTATTAAATGAAAATTCTTTTAGTCGATGATGATCAAGAGCTGTGTGAATTGCTTGCGCGCTATTTACAGCGAGAGAATATTGAAGTTGATCAAGTTCATACTGGACCAGAAGGACTGAAACAAGGCTTGGCTCAATTTTATGATGCGATGGTTTTGGATATCATGTTGCCGGGTATGAATGGTCTCGACGTATTGACTGAATTACGTAAAACCAGCCAATTGCCTGTCGTTATGTTAACGGCTAAGGGGGATGAGATGGACAGGATTGTTGGCCTAGAAATTGGCGCTGATGATTATCTCCCTAAACCTTGTAATCCCCGCGAGCTGATTGCTCGTTTACGCGCAGTATTACGCCGCTCTCAAGCGGATAATAAAACCCAGACTAGCGATGTGATTCGTATTGATGAGCTAGAGATTGACCATAGCCAGCATCACGTATTGAAAAATGAAGAGCCATTAGAGTTGACGGTCACTGAGTATAATATCCTTAATACCTTAGTATCTCATCTGGGGAAGGTCGTTGAGAAAAATCAATTGGCAGAAGAAGCCATGTCCCGCTCGTTGACCTTATTTGATCGTAGTTTAGATATGCATTTAAGTAATTTACGGAAAAAATTGGGTGCTCATGACGATGGTAAAGCGCGCATAAAAACGATTCGTGGTGTTGGCTATATGTATGTAGCGGCAAGCGCTTGATGATTTTAGAGTTGATCTTAGAGTTGAATATTTAGTGCGTGGCTTGTTTTGGAAAATTTATCTCGCATTTGTCTTAACCAGTGTTCTTGCAACACTTGTTACCTTAGCGTACGCGGTATTCTATCGACAATTATCCAATGAAACGAATAACTTAATTGCGCCGACTGAAGGCTATATTTCATCGGCACAGCTTATGCTGCAGCGTGGAGGCGAACCCTTACTTATTGAGTGGCTAATTACTTTCGAGCAACATCCTAATGTGAATGCTTACGTTTTTGATCAACAAGGAAGTAGTATTTCCGGAGGGGATGTCCCACTTTCAGTCTCTGAATACGCCTTTTCAGCCAGTGAGTTCCACGTCAAGGTGCAACCCTTAAATCGCAGTGAAATCCTAGTGAAAGCCCCATTAACGTCACAGCAAGGTGGGTTTTACTTATTGGTTGTAGAGTTTCTACACCCTTTTGCGGTGCTGGATGTTAAAAGTTATATCGCTCTGGGATTGTTCGTCGCGATTGTTTTTTTTGCGGGTATTGGTTTTCTTTTATCAGGCTACTTATCGCGTCCAATGCGTCGCTTGCAAAAAACAGTAAAAGCTATTGCCGCTGGTGACTTGAGTGCGCGTTCGGGATCACGATTACGTCGTCGGCGAGATGAAATTGGCGATCTCAGTCGTGAATTTGATGTGATGGCAGATAGGGTGCAAACCTTGCTGGCCGATCAAAAAGGGTTATTGCGAGACATATCACACGAACTGAGATCTCCTTTAGCACGTTTACAAATCGCGACGGAGCTCGCGCGTTTAGATGCTCATGAAGAAATTGTAGAATACCTTGATCGCATTGATCTTGAGACGGGTCGAGTGAATGATTTAATTGCGGATATCTTATTATTAGCAAAATTAGAAGTAGACCGACATCCTGAACAATGGCAAGCCACAGATTTAGTGGATATCGTTGAGCAAATTGTGCACGATGCGCACTTTGAGCAGCAGGCTCAAGTTATTAGGTTTATTCATCCTAAGAAAGCCTGTCCCGTCATGGCAGAAAGGAAGTTATTAAGCTCGGCATTTGAGAATTTAATTCGTAACGCGCTATTGCATACCTTTGAACATACTAAGGTCGAAATTACGATTAAAGAAATCGATAGTGATTTTGCCATCATTGTTCGAGATCACGGACCTGGTGTGGCCGAAGAGCATATTCAGCATCTCACTCAGCCTTTTTATCGCGCGGAACATGCTAGAGAGCGTATTTCGCAGGATATGAAAAAGAAGCTGTCAGGGGGGCGAGGTTATGGTTTAGGGATGGCAATTACACATCGTGTTATTCGCAGTTTTGATGGCCATATGGCGATTCGAAATCACCCTGAAGGTGGTTTGGAAATTAGTTGCTATTTAAATCGTTATTTTTGAGTATTATTTACTCAGCATTGACGGTTAATAGCGTGACATTTTAGCCAAAGTTAGTAGACTGATTTAAGTGACATAATTTTTATGATTTCACCTGATATGGTGCTGGCATCAGGAATAAACGGTTGAGTAAGTACGATACATGCGAATTATAATAGGGTTGATGGTTGTTTTTTGCACGGTTCTACCAGTAATGGCGGATAATGTCTTAATACCGATCACTGACCTATCTGAGTTTTCGGGTGCTAAAAGCGCGAATAAAATTAAATGGAATAATCAGCGTCCAGAGCAGCAACAAGCGTTGAATCAATTTTATAATGCTATGAATCAGCCTACTTCTTCTCGTCCGTCACTTAAGCGCCAGCAGCATGCACAAGAATTACGCAGTATGAGCCCACAGCAGCGTCAGCAATTATTCCTTAATTATATTAAACAAAACCGTTAGTACACTCCTTCTTCTCGTCCTCCCTTCTAATTTGTTTTAATCCTCTATGCTTGTTTCTAGCCTAGAGTCAAAATTGCCGGTAAAATCAGCTCACTTTTTTATCCATCGAGACTATTGTGAAAACAGCAATTACTGATCTTTTAGGTATTGAATTGCCTATTCTGTTACCTGGCATGAGCTGGATCTCAACCCCTGAACTCGTTGCCGCTGTGTCTAATGCAGGCGGGTTAGGGATTTTAGCCAGTGGACCATTATCCCCTGATGAAACACGCGCAGCGATTGCTGAAATTCGCCAGCTGACTGATAAGCCCTTTGGCATTGGTGTGACCTTGTTAATGCCGGGATCAGAAGAGAATGCCGATGTAGCGATTGAAGAAAAAGTGCCCGTAATTAACTTTTCTTTGGGTAAAGGTGACAAGTTAATTGAGCGTGCTCATGCTTATGGGGCGAAAGTAATTGCGACAGTGGTAACTGAAAAGCATGCACTCTCTGCACAGAAAAGTGGTGCTGATGCTTTATTGGTCACTGGGCATGAAGCCGCGGCACATGGTGGTGAAGTGACTTCTTTGGTACTTGTGCCTGCAATAAGTCAAGCGGTGGATATTCCGGTGATTGCTACCGGAGGCTTTGCGGATGGCAGGGGTTTATTAGCGGCTTTCTCTCTTGGGGCTGATGGCATTGCAATGGGATCTCGCCTAGCGACGAGCTCAGATAGCCCTCTGCACCAAAATATGAAAGATGCGGTGGTGAATAAGAGCGAGCAAGAGACTATTTATTCAAGCAATTTTGATGGTATCAATGCTCGAGTTATGCAGACACCCGAAGCGATAAAAGCGACCAGGAAGCCGATGAATTTTATTGTTGCCTGTATTGAAGCAATGAAAGCCGCCGCGATGGTTAAACAGCCTATCTGGAAAATTATGCTGGGCATGCTTGCGCGGATGGATAAAGTGAAGTTATTGGCCTATTTTGGCGCCGCTGTACCTCGCTTGAAAGCGGCGACAGTCGATGGCAATTATCAAAAAGGCGTACAATTCATTGGTCAAACTCAAGGTTTGATTAAAGATCAGCCGAGTGTTCAGCAGATCTTTGAGGGTATCCGTAAGGATGTTCAGCTTGTTCATGAAGCTAATGCTAAGCGCTTAAGCCCTACTGAATAGTTAGGCGTCTGAATTGTCACTAATGAACGGACTGGCGTAGAAAGCGTGTATCGGCTTTCTCTTCTCTGACGCCTTTTCGTTCTTTATGTTTTTGCATAATTCTATGTAAAGCAAATAACTCCCCTAGTGTGTGCACATCCTTGGCCTCACTGAGCTGTTCAATAGCCAGCAATATATCCTCTCTATCCCAGTCGTGCAGTACATCATTGGCTTTAGGAATAAGGGCAGGTGATTTCTTTCTTTTCTGTGCTATCGAGAACATGGCTAAACTCTCTGATTATGACTTCTTTTTTAGATTACGACGGCATCTTGTTTTAGAGAAAGACTTAAATATTACAAGTAACCGAATGCTTAGCTTTATTAGTTATTATAAATGCAGGCGAAAAGAAGATGATTTTATTTGTATGCTCTAGTCTATAAGTACGGACACTTATTTAACTTCTGCTTCAGGGAGGAGACTTTATCCAATTTAAAGAAAATAGCCACTGGCTCAAATTACTCTACGGCTCATTGATGACATTAGCGGTTGCAGGCTTACTAGGCGGGCTCTCATTTAATGCTTTTTGGCATTATGACAAAGTAGAGAATCGTTTTTATAGTGAAGTCACTTTTATGCGTCATCATGTGAGAGAGTTGATGGCACAGAATGAATCAATTTTATCAGGATTTTCTGCGTTTCTTATTGGTAGTCGGGTTGCCGATATCCATGCGACTCGAACCTATGCTCAGCGCATGCTAGAGAGATATCCACATATCCTTATGTTTGAAGTTGCGCAGCGAGTAGATGAGCATCATTTGGAACCGTTTACTTCGTATTTAAAAGAGCAAAATATTAGCCCACCTAGAATATGGTCTTTTGATTATCAGCAAGGAATTATTGAGCATAATTTAAAAAAAGATGGTGAAGCCTTTCCTGTTATTTTCATTGAGCCTAAAACAGAAAGTTCTCAATTGGGATTAGATATTAATTCGATTGAGTTTGTACATCGAGTTGTAGAGCGTTTCGGAAAAAGTGATCAGCAATTGATGACAGAGCCATTTGAATTGTTAGATGGTGAAATAGCGATAGTAATGATGCAAGGCGTCAATGTCTCTGGTTCTGAAGTGCCAAGTTATGTTTCTTTGTTGGTCATTAGAGCAGAGCAGCTGATTCCAACTATGTTGAAAGATAAAGGCTGGGACTTTTCATTAAGTAGCAAAGACAGCAGTGGACATAAATTTGATTTATTACGCACAGAAATTAATAAGAATAACTCTAGCTGGTTTCCAGAATTGAAAACTGTCGACAATATAAGATTGACTGATTTTGAGCTAAGTTTAGAAATTAAACAACAGCTGACGATAGATGATTTTGATTGGCTGCATATCTTAGGTATTACGATACTTATGATCGTATTTCCTATTTTTGTGATCATTATGTATCGGATACATCAAGGTATTGAGCAGCAAAATTCATTAAAAAGACAGGAACTCTATCAATTAGCGAATTTTGATGGTTTAACCGGATTAGCAAATCGTTTTCATTTTGAAGATTTTGGCGAACGGATATTATCAACAGCGCAGCGAAATAAAATTCGAGTAGCCGTCTTTTTTATTGATCTTAATGGCTTTAAGTTAGTCAATGATAATTTAGGCCACGATGTTGGAGATATCGTATTGAAACGAGTGGCTGAAACACTATTAACTAATGTAAGGCAGGGGGATATTGTAGCGCGGATAGGAGGGGACGAATTTGCAGTTCTTGCGGACCAAATGCCCAGCCTACATAGCTTGATGAATATGTTGAATAACATTCGTGAAGCAATTTCTGATATGGAAATCGTTGAAACTCAAGGCTATGAAATTTCCGGAAGTGTTGGTTTTTCTTATACCGAATATCACGGATACAATCTTTCTGAATTATTGAAAGTTGCGGATAAATCAATGTATGGTGAAAAAAAGCAACATTACACTATTGTTTAGTACGTTGGTACTTGAGTGATAAAGAGATTTTCTTGCTAAATATTTAACATTTAATTTCCTTTGCTACGATTGGTGGCGTTTTTCATCTAGACATTTTATTTTCAAATTGAATTAATCGATATTTAGTACATTTCTAACTGGCGGAATAATATTTATTCCACTAGCTTTATGTTGCTTAATAATAAAAAATAAAAAAGGATTTGAAATGAAACGTCACAGCTTAATTTTCTTTACTTTTCTCATGTTGATTTCGGCCTCTAGCCAAGCTTGGTGGTGGAGTCAAGCCTCAACGTATACTCAGACAAAATATCCTATTGTATTGACTCATGGTTTATATGGGTTTGATAGTTTATTGGGTATCAAATATTGGCATAAAGTTCCGGAAACGTTACGTAAGGATGGTGCCGAAGTGTATTTAACGACGGTTTCTAATTCTAATTCGCCTGAGATTCGTGGAGAACAGCTGATTCCTCAAATTGAAAGGATTTTAGCGATTAGTGGGGCTAAAAAAGTAAATCTAATTGGTCACAGTCATGGCGGTCCAACCACTCGTTATGTCGCTTCAGTAAGGCCTGATCTAGTCGCTTCTGTTACGTCAATTGCAGGGGTTAATAAAGGCACTCCAGTCGCAGACACACTTTCATCGTTAACTGAACAATCGAGATTTTTTTCTGCCTTAATTGAAACGCTAGGCAATGCACTTGCCGTGGTGATTGACGTTATTTCTGGTGGAGGGCATGATCAGGATATTTTGGCTTCATTGGCTTCAATGACTACCGAAGAAACTACTGTGTTTAACCAAAAACACCCAGGTGGTATCCCGCTGAGTGATTGTGGTGAAGGGGCTTATGTCGATAATGGCATTCGTTATTACTCTTGGAGTGGTGCTAAGCCATCAACCAATATATTTGATCCGCTAGATCTAATCACAACGACTACCTCTTTGTTTTTCCCTAAAGGAGTTGCAAATGACGGTCTGGTATCAACCTGTAGTAGCCATTTAGGCATGGTGATTCGTGATGACTTTAAAATGAATCATCTCGATGAAGTTAATATGCTGCTGGGCATACATCACTTGTGGTCTACTGATCCTCTCACTGTTTTTCGCAGCCATGCTAATCGTCTAAAGAATGCAGGGTTATAAGAGTTTTTAAGCTAGAGGTCTTGTTCTATAAAGGAATAGGGCCTTCTAGGTTTTCTGTTTATTAATATGAAAAAATCAATCGTGTTATTTAATAAAAAAAATATTTTAACTTCTTTTGTACTGTTATTTATGACCTTTATTCTCACTCATTATCTGGATGAGAGCTCTGCATCTTCTAAAATTCAGACTCAAACTAATATTCAAATTACCGATAAGCAAGGGACCTACTCATCTGAATTTATGGAAAATAAGCAAGATTATAATTCATCAGAAGATATTTTAAAATTAAAGATGTTTAGACTGGCAACCATTGATGGTGATATTAGAGCGGATGAAGAAGGACATTTGATCATCGATCGAGATCTCCGGCATTGGATTGATTTCTATTTATCGGCAATCGGTGAACTGTCACTCAGTGAAATAAAACAACTAATGGCAGAAAAAATTTCACAGTTGCCGATGCCGGCCAGCGAGCAAGCAGTAAGGTTATTGGCAGATTATTTATCTTACAAAGAAGCATTGGCTAGTTACGAGGGGCAATTCAAACAGTTGCTTGGCAGTGATCATATTGACAACTTACAGCAACGCTATGATTGGCAAAAGCGTTTGCGTCGAGAAGCCCTCTCAAGTGAAGCAGTCGAAGCATTTTGGCTGTTAGACGAATTGGTTGATGATTATGCTCTAGAGCAGCTAGTGATTAACGGCAGTGATAGTCGTGAAGAAGAAAAACTGAGCCAGCTGAAAAAGCTTGAAGCAGCTTTACCTAAAGAGCTGAAAGAGTTTAGGCGTGATGTCTACATTGCCAGTAACTTACAAGAAGCGGTAGAGGCCTATCGACAGCAAGGTGATAGCGCTGAGGTAATCCGTCAACTGCGCATTGAGGAGGTTGGCTTAGACGCGACTGATCGCTTAGAGGTACTGGAGGCAAAGCAAAGCGTATGGCAACAGCGGATTATAGCTTATGCTGACGAAATGAAAGCAGTCGCTGCCATTGAAGGGATTACGGAGCAAGATAAGCAGGATCAAATTGATAATTATCAAGACATTAACTTTGATGAGCGTGAGCAATTACGCTTGGAAACGGCATTGCGCTTATTAGCGGATGACTAGCTTATAATGTATTGTTGAGTTGAGCCTGCAGGCTCGCGGGTTGAATGTATTTGTCGTAGAATTCAGCGGCTGGCAGTGGCTTGCTGAAGAAGAAACCTTGGTAGCTATCACATCCCATAGATTGTAATAGAACCAGCTGTTGATGGTTTTCAACACCTTCTGCAATGACTTTCAACTTCAGTGTTTGCCCCATTGCAATAATTGCGCGAATAATGGCTTCATCATCAGAGTCGTCAGTAATATCATTGACGAAAGAGCGGTCAATCTTCAGCTTGCTAATAGGAAACTGGCGTAAGTAACTGAGTGAGGAGTAACCCGTACCAAAATCATCCATCGCAAAGCGGACGCCCTGGCGGTGAATGTTTTCTAGAATGCGTACATTTTCTTGTACGTTATCCATCAATAAACTTTCAGTGATTTCGAGTTCAAGATTACCTGAACTGAATCCTGTTTGATTAAGAATTTCTTGCACACGCAGTACAAAGCTATCGTCTAACTGTCTTACTGAGACGTTGACGGCAACCGATAAATCTAATTCAGCTTCTAGGTTCCATTCTTTAAAGGTCATGCAGGCTTGCTCTAATACCCAATCACCAATGTCTCTAATAAGGCCAGTTTCTTCTGCGACAGGAATGAATTCAATCGGAGAAATCATGCCCGCGGTCGGGTGAATCCAGCGTACCAGTGCTTCTGCTCCTTCTAACTCTCCAGTGTAGGCATTTACTTGAGGCTGGTAATGCACTTCAAATTCATTCTCTTTTATAGCTCGGCGTAATTCAGTTTCTATGGTTAAGCGAGAATTCACTTTTTGATTCATTTCATCGGTATAAAATTGATAGCGATTTCCGCCTTTTGCTTTAGCGCTGTACATCGCAGTATCAGCATTTCGAAGTAATATATGGGATTCAGTCGAGTCTTGAGGGTACATGCTAATACCAATGCTGCAGCTGGTATTAAGTTTGTAGTAATCCAGTTCGTAGGTCTTACTGATAACTAAGTTGATGCTGTGTGCAAGAGTTTCTACAGCTTCTAAGCTGGGCGGATTAATCATCATTAGCATAAACTCATCACCGCCTAATCGCGCGAGCAACGTGGTATCGTCGATACACTCTTTTAAGCGTTCAGCTACGAGTTTAAGTAAGCGATCGCCTACCTGATGTCCTAGAGAATCGTTAATCGTTTTAAAACGATCAAGGTCGATAAATAGCAATGCAATGCTGGTTTTATCACGATAACGATCAATATGATTTACCAACTCATCATTAAATAAATATCGATTAGCGAGCTCCGTCAGCGGATCGCGGGTTGCTAGATATTCGACTTGTTGCTGTGAAATTATGTGCTCGGTAATGTCGAGCAATATACCTTCCAAATAAACTTGATTATTAGAGTCGCGAATTGCACAACCTCGATCCATAAGCCATTTTAATTCTCCACTCGGTTTTTGAATACGGAAAATATGTTCATAATTTTTCTTCGGGCTTTTAATACTATCGGCATGAGTAATTAAGATGCCTTGATCGTCTTCATGAATGTCATCGAAAGGTGTTCTTTGACCTGATAAGTAGCTATTAGCAGAATAGCCCAGTAGATCTTGGCAGCCATCAGTAATGAAGAGCACTTTATAATCAGGGATTCTGACGCGATAAATCATGCCTGGAAGGTTGGACAAAAGCAGACTTAAGGTACTTTCTTGCTCACGTAAGGTGTTTTCGGTTTGTCGGTGCTCTGATTTTTCTACATCGAATTTACCTCTGGCTAGTCGATAGCCAAAAAATGTAATTAGATAAAAGAGAATCAGTAGAAAAAAGGGGGGGGTTATATCTTCTAGCCATGCTGTAATTAAACGTGTAACAGGCAAAGAAATGACGACAAAGAGGTCAAGCGCTTCAATATAGCGTACAACGCCCATGCGTTTGATGCCATCAAGACCTAGTTCATATAGAAATTGGCCTATACCCTGTTCTTTTATCTGTTGTTCAGATAAAAACCGATTGAATGTTGCTGGTGAAATTTTCATGCCCAATAATGCGCGTTTATGCATTGGTAGAGGGTCTGAGTAGAGTAAGTGATTTCCCGCACCGATGACTCGAATGGCGGTATCATTGATGTCATTAAACCTGTTCCAGTTGAGTTTTTCATTTTCAGTCGATAATGCTAAGCATAATAAGCTGGTATTGAGCAATTGAGTTGACATACAAATGGCTACATATTGGCTGCTACTGCCCGCGCCTAAGCTGAAGGTGGGAATAAAGTGCGGTTCATTCGACTTCTGCAGAGCATCGATTGTAGATTGTGTAATGATTTTTTTGTTTAGGTCTAAGCGAAGGTTGTTGTTATGACGAAATGATGAAGTTAAAAGCTTCCCTTCTTTGTCAACTTTAAAAATGTGATCAAAGCTATAACCTTGTTGGTTAATGAGACCGCTGGTCGATTTTTTGGGAAAACTTTCAGCAGATAATAACTGTTGATTCAGTTGCTTTATTTGAACAAAAAGATGCCTGGCCTGTTGTTTTGTGTTTTTACTAATCAGCTGATTTAAAGCATCCAATTGGCTGAACAGTTGATTGGTATTAGTAAACCAAGCACCCGTTATATAAGCTGTGAATAACAATGCGAGTATGAGCCAAGAAGCAAATAGTGAAAGTTGCAATCGATCTCGACTATATAATGTTTTTAACTTAGATATTAGCTGCACAAGTAAGCATCTTAGTCTTATGAAGTGAGTGGATGATTAAAAGTATAGCTGTTATATCGCTAGTACTATCGGCCAAGGTTATTATTTTTATTTATTCTAGAATAGGCAGTAATACTTGCCATACGCTCTGCGCCATAATGGGCTGAGCGTTCTTTGTTGGATGAATACCATCAGCTTGCATCATCCCTACTTGACCCGCAATACCATTAAGTAAAAAAGGGACCCATTTTATTTTATGATCTGATACTAATTGCTGGTATTGATTGGCAAAACGTTCACTGTAAGTTTTGCCATAATTGGGTGGAATACGCATTCCGAGTAATAAAACCTTGGCGCCACTTTTTTGGCTGAGCTTAATCATCTTGGTCAGATTTTGGCTGATGAGCTTTATTGGGGTTCCTCTTAAGCCATCGTTACCGCCTAACTCTAAAATCACTAAACTGGGTTGGTGCTTTTCTAGTATCGAAGCTAGACGATTTACGCCACCACTCGTCGTTTCGCCACTGATACTGGCATTGATGAGAATCGTTTGAGGATTATTATTCTTTAACTTCTTTTCTAATAACGCGACCCAGCCTTGCTGTTTATCGATGCCATAGCCTGCACTGATGCTATCGCCTAAAACAAGAATTGTCTGTTGTTGTAAAGGACTGTTTTCCCCTGCATGGGCTTGAGGTAAGCTCAGCTTAAGCAATAAGCACAGCATGATGGCGATAAGGCGAAACGATAGATGAATACGAAAATCGAACATGAACAACAGGTTCCTTTATTAGATCTGAAAAATGTCGTGAAACAGGTAAAAACGGGCTCAGATGACTTGACCATTCTGCAAGGGTTGGACCTTCAGATCAAGCACGGGGAAAGTATTGCCATTGTGGGCGCCTCGGGCAGCGGAAAATCAACGTTATTGGGGATTATGGCGGGACTAGATCAGGCAACGTCTGGAGAGGTTTGGTTCAATGGCCAGCCGTTACATAGTTTGGATGAAGACCAACGAGCTGCTGTGCGCGCAGAAGGGGTCGGCTTTGTTTTTCAAAATTTTCAGTTATTACACGCGTTGACGGCGTTAGAGAATGTACGCTTACCGCTAGAAATGACACAGCGCTATTCACTCAAAGAATGCCAAGCATTAGCCCAGCAGTGGTTAGATAAAGTCGGCTTGGGTCATCGTCTTAAGCATTATCCTACTCAGTTATCCGGCGGTGAACAGCAGCGAGTCGCCATCGCTCGTGCTTTTGCGTGCCAGCCGTCGGTCTTATTCGCCGATGAACCCACCGGGAATTTAGATCGCAAGACGGGCAAGCAGATCATTAATTTATTATTTGAATTGAATCAAACCCATCAGACCAGCTTAATTTTAGTGACCCACGATGAACACCTAGCCCAGCGTTGCCAACGCAGTATCCATATCGATGATGGTATGATTATTGACGAGGGTATTGAAGGCGATGTTGATGTTAAGAATAATGGTGCTGAGGGCGAACCACAGGAGGCCGTTCATGCAGACTAATCCAGCCCCTCTTCTATTGCTCAGTTTTAGACTGTTAATGGCAGAGATCCGTGCAGGAAAAATGACCATCATTATGCTGGCACTTATTTTAGCGGTGAGTTCAGCGACTATTATCAGTGTTTTCAGTCAGCGCTTAGATAGCGCCATGCTGAATAAAAGCAGCGAGTTATTGGGGGCAGACTTACGCCTATTGTCGCGTGAGAAAATATCCCCAGATTGGTATCAGCAAGCTCACACCTTAGGCCTTAAAACAACGACGACTTTGGAATTCCCCAGCGTGGTGCTGTTGGGCGAAGAGATGGCCTTAGCGGCAGTAAAAGCTGTAGATCAAGGTTATCCGCTAAAAGGGCAGTTGGCGAGTAAGAAAAATCAGGCGTTAAAGCAAGGACCCGCCCTGGGAAAAGTATGGTTAGAGCCGCGTTTATTCGCCTTGTTAAATACTCAACTGGGTGACGTGATTGAAGTCGGAGCCATTACCTTAGAGGTGACCGCCGCGCTTATTAATGAAAGCGATCGAGCAGGCAATTTTTACAGTCTATCACCGCGCTTAATGATGAACTTGCAAGATATAGCCGCGGCGAAACTCGTGCAGCCAGGGAGTCGAGTGAGCTGGCGCATGTTGGTTGCGGGGGAAGATTTAGCATTAGACAAGTTAAAGCAGGATTTAAAACCGTTATTGGCCAGTCATCAAAGTTTTGAATCGCTAACGGATAATAATCAGGCATTGGCGGCATCACTTTCTAAAGCGCGCAGCTATTTATCACTGGCGGCGATGTTGGCTATTATTCTTGCCGGGATTGCGATTGCTATGGCGGCGCAAGATTACGCCCGTCAGCACTTTGATAGCAGTGCGTTATTACGTACCTTAGGCGCGAGTCGACGTTATGTGACGGGCTTGTATCTGTATCAGTTAATGTACTTAGCTCTTTTTACCAGTCTAATCGGCTTGATTTTGGGGTATGTTGGTCAGGAAGTTTTAACTCAGCTATTAGCCTCAGCTTTTAATCAAGGAAGTGCTGAAGCAAGTTTGCCTAAGGCCGGGTGCTCAGCTTGGTTTATTGCCAGTTTAACCGCACCGATTACGTTAATGGGTTTTGCTTTACCTCCGCTATTGCGATTAGGGCGAGTATCGCCGTTACGTGTGTTACGCCGTGAATTAGAACCTATGCCCTGGAATAGCTGGGCTATTTACGGCTTAGGTTTAGTAATGATGGCATTGTTAAATTACTGGTTTAGTCAAAATCTTACTATGACTTTGATTATTATCGTGGGTGGTTTTGTTATCTTATTAGCACTGCTCTTTACGCTGCAATTTTTACTTTTTAGTGCGGATAAATTGATACCTAAAGAAAAACTGTCAATGAGTCTACGTTTTGCTTGGCAGCAGATTAATCGTGATCGTTATCGCACATCTATCCAAGTATTAGCCTTCTCATTAACCTTAATGGTGATGCTGATTATCGCTATTGTACGTAATGATTTATTGCAGGATTGGCAAAATAACTTACCTCAAGATAGCGCCAATTTTTTTGCCATGAATATTCAAAGCTATCAGGTCGAGGATTATCAGCAGGACTTAGAAAGTGCGGGTTTTACTATTTCAACCGCTTTCCCGATGGTACCTGGACGTTTAACGGTGATTAATGAGGTCGTCGTTAAAGAGGATCTTGAGTATTCACAAGACCCTGCGCTGCAACGTGATTTAGTGCTCAGTGGTGGTAGTGAATTACCGTTGGGCAATATCATTACCGAAGGACATTGGTTTACTGAAAACTCTATTTCCGAAGTCTCAGTTGCGCAAAGTCTGGCGAAGCGTTTACGGCTTAATATCGGCGACCAGTTGATTTTTGATGTGGCTGGACAAGCCGTCAATGCCCGTATTAGTAGTCTGCGGAAGGTTGATTGGGGTAGCATGAAACCCAATTTCTATATTTTATTCTCAGCGGATTTAGTTGCGCAATTACCGCTTAATTATTTGACCAGTTTTTATGTGCCTGAGGAATATAGTGATCAGTTAACTCAAATAATTAGGAATTACCCAGGTATTACCTTGCTCGATATGAGCCAAGTATTGATACAGGTTCAGAGTCTATTAGGGCAGGTTACTTTGGCTGTTGAGTACTTATTAATCTTGGTATTGCTGGCTGGGATATTAGTCTTAATCGCCGCCCTACATTCAAGTCTTGATGATCGTTTACAGCAAGGTGCGGTACTAAGAACACTCGGTGCAAAGCGGCAGCAGTTACAGTTAATGCAATGGTTTGAGTTTTTATTATCAGGGGCTTTGGCGGGCATTATTGCGGTTGCAGGGGCTGAAATTATTTGCTGGGTTTTATATCAGAAGCTATTCGAATTAGAATATTCTTGGCATTTTAGTTATTGGTTTTGGTTGCCTACCCTGTCGGCTATTTTGATCTCGGCATTAGCGAATCGAAATTTAAAGCAGGTGATCAAGCAACCTCCACTGGTTATTTTAAGAAAGCTATAGATAATAAATCCGTAGATGTTAGCAACGATAAAAATATTTTTGAGATGAGTATGACAAAGAAAATCACCATCAACATTATTATGGGTTTTTTAGGCGTGGGTAAAACAACGTCGATATTGAATTTATTGAAGAAAAAACCGGCTGATGAAAAGTGGGCGGTACTGGTTAATGAGTTCGGCGAAGTCGGTATTGACGGCGCAATCTTGTCGGCTGAATCAGGCATGGTCATCAGCGAGGTTCCGGGCGGTTGTCTGTGCTGCGTATCGGGCATTCCCTTTCAAGTGGCTCTTGCAAACCTGATTGCGCAGCAAAAACCTGACAGAATATTAATTGAGCCAACAGGATTAGGGCATCCGAAGAATTTAATTCGCAGCCTAATGTCAAAAGAATATCTTCTGCATATCGAGTTAAAGGCTGCCATTTGCTTAATTGACCCAAGACAATTACAAGACCCTCGTTATCAGCAGCATGAAACGTTTAATGACCAGTGTTACTTAGCGGATGTATTGGTAGCGAATAAAACAGATAAATGTAATGAGCAAGACAAAGAAACTTTTTATCAATTTTCTAAAGCAATACGGCCGAGAAAGAGCGCTTTAGGCTGGGTAGAAAATGGCGAATTAGAACTCGCTTGGCTTGATTTAGAGCGAGATGATCATCGACAAGTTTTAGGCTTAAATTCAGGTCATCATCACCATCATCATTCGTCAGATGAAAAAGATGAGGGCCTAAAGCTTGTAAGCTTAGTGGCGGGACAAGATTACCAAGCCTTTGAAAATCAAGGTATGGGTTATTATTCGTTAGGTTGGCTATTGGCTGAGAACCAAGTTTTTGATCATAGGGCTTTAACTCAGTGGTTAATGCTGCTGGATGTAGAGCGAGTAAAAGGCTTGTTAATTACTGACCAAGGTACGCGAGTTATGAACTTAAGGGATCAAGTCTTCACTGAAATGCCAACCCGTAAATTGCAATATAGCCGAATTGAAATTATTGATAATAAAAAAATCAATAAGGAGGCCGTTGAGAGGGCATTATTAGCCTGTCGCCTATTTATAAAATAAATGAATATTGAAAAGTGATTTTAGATTAATCATTTATATCGCATGATAGAAGAATAATGTCTTCTAAACTTGAACTATTAGCCTTAGTTTGAGTATCAAAAAATGAAAAAATCTATTGCGAAAATTATCCCATTAATCATATCCAGCCTCATTGTTTCAGCTCCGGTAACTGCCGATGTGGCAGCAGACTTAAAACGACTCGAGCAGGAAATAGAAAAGATACGTAAGAAAGAGGGTATTAGTGAAAACCCTAGTAAATTGAATCTTTATGGCACGTTCCGTCCTGTTCTTACCATAGAAGACGACGGTAATGATACTGCATCAGATTTACGTGACGGTTTATCACGTTTTGGGCTAGCGGGAAGTACCCCTGTGATGGGATCGGGTAGCGCCTTTTTTCGCGGTGAGTGGAATGTGAGATTAGCCGATGGCGGTCAAATTGATGGAACTGCTGCCGGAGCCCGTAAAGCCTTTGTTGGTCTAGAAGGTGTCTTTGGACGAGTCGTACTCGGTAAGCAGAGACCACCACATTATAATTTGATTGCTGAACATGTTGATATTTTCAATCACGCCTCAAGTCCCTATGCTTATGACAACGTAGGACCTTTCTTTGTTGATAACATGACAAGCTATTCATACAAGCGGCAAGGGCTCACTGTCGAGGCCGCATTTCGTTCGGATGGGGCGGCGGGGAAAGACAATGAAGATTTAGTTAATGCTGGTATCAGCATGAAGACTAATGGCATGTATTTTTCGGCGGCGTATTTAAAGCTAACGAGTCCAAGTACGGGAGCAGGTGGTCCTAATGAAGAAGGCGCGGAAACAGAAAACTTGGCAGTAGCGAGCTATATTAATTTGGATAAACTATATCTCGCGGCGGCTTTTCAAGCTGTTACCCAAACCCCTGAAGTGGGTAGCGATGTCGATGTGACGACCTTGGATGTATCCGCTGCCTATGCCTTGCCTGATCGCTATAAAGTGAAAACCGGTGTCTTTCTATACGATGATGGTATTTCTGGTGCGACAAGTAACAAAAATCAAGGAATTAACTTAACCCTAGAAAAACAACTCGCAGATAATGTTCGAGTACACGTCGAGTACTTAACCAAAGACGTTGATGAGGGGGATGCCGTGAGCGCGCTTTCTTTTGGTATGCGTTATGATTTTGATGCTGACCTGTAATACGAGGAGTCAACATGAAAATCTATAAAATCATGGTAAATATGAGTGTCATAAAACTATTAGCCAGCGTGCTAATGGTACTCTGCGCTCATTCATCTTGGGCTATATCGGTGGTAGGTGATGATGCTTACCCTCCTTATTCATTTAAAGAAAAAGGCAAGGTGACCGGTATTTATACGGATATCATTCGGCAAGCCCTAACTAATATGAAAGACGCTTCAAATATTGCGGCGATGCCTTGGAAAAGAGGGCTGAGTGGATTGGAGAATAAAACCATCGATTCATTGTTCCCTCCTTATTATCGTCCTGAGCAGCGACCTTACATGAGCTACTCAACCGATATTCTTAATGAAACCTTGGTTATTTTTTGCAATTCTAAAGTCTCTGCTCGTTTGAGTAGTTTCCCTGGTGATTATAAAGGCATTAGTTTGGGTAAAAATGCGGGTTTTGCACCCGGTGCAGCCGTTGAAGAGGCGGTTAAGAATAAAGTTATTAAACTGTATGAAGCCAAAGGGATGACTGCAAACTTAAAGAAATTGATCAGTAATCGGGTTAATTGTTATGTGAACGATCGCCTTTCGATTTTATATGAACTTAAGAAAATGGCAGGGCGTGGAGAGTATGACGGCAGTAGTATTGTTGAAACCCATGTATTAGGTATTGAAAAAGGTTATCTAGCAATACATAAAGATGCAGGTGCAGGAACTAAAGGATTTATCGATAAATTCAATAGTGAGATTGAAAGGATGAAATTATCAGGAAAAATTGATGAAGTTATCGCCAAATATACTCAATAATTAAATCTAGTTAAACTCCAATTACGTCAAGTAAATTCAATGCCTTTATCCTAAAAAGATAGAGGCATTTTTGTTTCTGCGCGCTATTAATAAATAGAATAAAAATGCTAGAAAATATTCATAAAACTGTCACACTCTGTTGAATAAACTTTCGTACAATTGGAGCCGTTATGGCTAGCCCTATTATATTAGTCGTAGAAGACGAGCAAGCGATTGCCGAAATGATTATGACCAGCTTAGAAATGGCTGGCTTCCAAGTCAAGCGAGCAGCGAATGGCCAAATTGCCTATCAAATGGTGCTTGATAAAGCCCCAGATTTGATACTGGCTGATTGGATGATGCCCATGATGACGGGATTAGAGCTGACGAAGCGGCTTAAGCGGGAAGAAAACACCGCCGAAATCCCCATTATTCTGTTAACGGCAAAATCGGATGAGAATGATAAGATCAATGGTTTCGATGCGGGGGTAGATGATTATGTGGTTAAGCCTTTTTCTCCACGTGAATTAGTTGCACGTATTAAAGCGGTATTACGTCGGGGTAATGCCGATATCGAAGGCAAAGGATTAAGCGCAGGGCAGCTAGTATTAGATCGTTCGGCCAAGAAAGCTAATGTTGCAGGCCATGATGTAAGTCTAGGTCCAATTGAGTTTCGTTTGTTAGAATTTTTCATGTTGCACCCTGATCGAGTATACTCCCGCGAACAATTGCTCGACCGAGTTTGGGGTGGCAATGTGTATGTAGAAGATAGAACGGTGGATGTACATATTCGTCGTTTACGCAAAAGCATTTCGATCTTGAATCATGAAACTATGATTCAAACAGTACGAGGCGCAGGGTATCGCTTTTCGGCTGAAGATTTTAAATCAGAGTAAATTTTAAGTCAGACTCGCTTTAAACCAAAGTAGATTCTTGGCCTTTATTCAACGTTGTAAGGATGTAGTATTTTGCAACAGATAGCTTGGCAGCGTGAGTTTTTACGCATCGTATTTATAGTCGCACTTGCAACTGCCGCTGGTATGTCATTTGGGAAACCATTTTGGGGAGCTTTTACCGGCTTGGTCGTTTCTCAAATATTGATATTACGACGTTTAAATGAACTCTTTCGTTGGAGTAATAACCAAGGCCCTGCGCCACAAGACAGTGGTTTGGTTGGCTATAGCGCCGATGTATTGATTCGTCGAGAGCGTACTTTAAACAAAAAAATCAGCAAGCAGAGCAAGCAGCTTCAGCGTATTGCAGCAGGAATTGAATCGTTACAAGATGGTGTATTGATCGTAGATCAAGCAGGTTGCATGACGGCCTTTAATCGCGCCTCGTGTCATCTTCTAGGGTTAAGAGTTGATACCGACAAAGGTCAACATATTACCAACCTTATTCGTGCTCCACGCTTCGTTAAGTATTTTGATAAAGGAGATTATAGTGAAGTTATTGAGCTGCAAAGTCCTCATCGTTTAAACCTCACGGTGCAAGTTCAAGTGACTCAATTTGGTACTGACCAGAAGGTACTGATAGTTCGTGATGTGACCGAACGTCAGCGTGTTGAGCAAATGCGTCAGAACTTTATTGGTGATGTATCCCATGAGTTGCGCACACCACTGACGGTCATAAACGGCTACTTAGAAATGTTAGCCGATGTCGATATGAATCCTGGGATGACACGTGCAGTTCGACAAATGAGCGAACAAACTGAGCGCATGAAAAGCCTAGTGAATGATTTATTGCACTTATCTAAACTGGAAAGTAATAATGCTGGCATTGGTAATGAATGGTTCGAGTTCCAGCCTTTATGCGCGGTCAGCGTTGATCAGCTAAAAGCTTATACTCCGGTTTCTTTAACCGGCGAGAAATTCCCCGAAGCCAACATTCATTGTGATTGCGCCTCTGATATTGAAGTTCTGGGTTTTGCTGACGAGATAAGCTCTGTATTAAGCAACCTCATCACGAATGCGGTTAAGTATGGTCGTAAAGAAGGGCAAGCTGCGCAGGTCAGTATTAGTATTAAAAATACCAATCATGGTATTGAAATTGCGATTGCTGATAAAGGTGAGGGCATTGCGCCGAATCATTTAGCGCATCTGACAGAGCGTTTTTATCGTGTGGATGAATCAAGAGAGTCTACCATTGGCGGCTCGGGTTTAGGCCTGGCGATTGTTCGTCATGCCTTAGAGCATCATGATGCGCATTTGAAAATAGAATCTACGTTGGGGCGGGGTAGTCGTTTTAGTTTTACTATTCCTACTGAACGTATTCGTCACAAGAAGAATTGATAGCGAAATTTTCTTATATTGATTGTGAAACTTAAGATATAAAAAAAGGGTCTCTATTAAAAATAGAGGCCCTTTTTTTTGTTTATAATAGTGTGCTTATAAAGCCATTATTATTAAAACTTATATTCTAAACCCACACCGTAATATTCATTATCGGTATCATCACCAAACTCTTCATTTGTTGCGAAAGCATAGGCTTTTGCACCTTTTGCTAGCTTGTAATCTACGCCAAGGCTATAAGTTTTAGCATCATCTTTGGCAATGTCAGATTCGCCATATTGGGCTTTCAATTTAACACCAGATGTTAGCTTGTAAGCGGCAGAATAAACCCAGCCATCTTTATTATCGCCAGCTTGTTGCTGAGTTTCCCAAAGGCCACCCAAAGTAATGCCAGCAATAGAATATTGAGCAACCACACGAGTTACGTCGATGCCGTTTGCTTCTACGTCAGTATCATAAGCAAACGCTGCGTAAAACTTATTGCGAGAATAGGTTAATGAACTAGAAGTTCCATCGTTAATGGTTTCATCTTCAGAAGCAATGTGAGCAACGGTAGCGATTAAGCCCGCCATCTTTGGCGTATTATATTGAACAGAGTTGGCTTCACGGTTATCATTTTTAGTAATAACGCTTTTGATATCGCCTTCAAGATCGTTGAATAGGTCAATTTTCTTTTGTGCTTTTTTCAGTGGCGTATCGAAGGTACCGACAATCACTTTACCAAAACCACCTTTAATACCGGCGAATATATTACGTTGAGTAAAGGTTTGATTTCCTGCCGTTTTACTATCAGCATCGCCATCATCAACCGCTGTCTGATATTCAGCTTTATAGATGCCTTGCAAACCGTGCTTAAGGTCGATCTTACCTTTAACACCCAAGCGAGAAGCGTTTGAAACCACTTCAGAAATACTGCCTTTCCCTTCTTCTTGCGTATTCTGTACAGAAACATTGATCTTGCCATAAAATTTAGGCAGCTCAATTTCTACTTTATCGGCGTTAGCGAAAGCGGGCAATACGGCTACGATAGCTAATGATAGGGCTGTTTTTTTCATAATCAATTCCACTTAACTGTATAAATATAAAAGCTGCTTATGCTGAAAGCGACTTAAGTATCATGTTTTTTAAATTCGTGACAATTATGTTTCACCAATGTTACAGAAATATGACGACATGACGGTAATATTTCAGTTTCATGAATATTGTATGAAATCTAAAGAACACATGGACATGTGTGAGTTTATATACTGAGTTTAGTCAAAAATTCATTAATGTCCTCTAAAGCCCATGAATTAAGGTTCAGGCATAAAAAAAGCCCACGTTAAGTGGGCTTTTTAAAACGCTAGATCAAGCATTCAATTAAGAATCTCCTTGAGCCTGCTCTTCCATTTCAGATAGCGAGCTATGACGCACATCAGCGCCACTCACTAGGTAAATGACCTGTTCACTGATATTACGGGCATGATCACCAATACGTTCGATGGCACGTAATATCCATAGAATATTAATCGCCTGGGTGATCGAGCGTGGATCTTCCATCATATAAGTAATTAATTCACGGATAGCAGAGGCATATTGCTCATCGACCATCTTATCGTTACGCACTACTTCAATAGCGCCTTCGATATCATGACGAGCAAAAGCATCCAACGCATCAGAAATCATCTTCACCACGGCGGTGCCCATGTGGCGAATCGCTTGGTGGCAGATTTTTGAGCTGGCTTGATTACTGTTCGCGACTTCTAAGGCGTGAATAGCAATTTTAGCGGCTTCATCACCCATACGCTCTAAATCACGCACAACACGAGACACGGCTAATACCATGCGCAAATCAGAGGCGGCTGGCTGGCGACGAACAAGAATGTGAGTACATTCTTGATCAATGCTCAATTCCATATCGTCGACGTCATCTTCACGTTGAATGATTTTATCCGCCGAGCTGGTATCACCACTGCAAATTGCTTCAATCGCATCAGCTACCTGGCGCTGTACTAGGCCGCCCATCGCTAGCATCTGATTACGAATAGCTTCCAAATCCGCATTAAACTGTTGCGAGATGTGTTGGTTAAAGTTCATATCCATTTTATTCTCCTTATCCTGTATGGGCTATCCGAAACGGCCAGTAATATAAGCTTCTGTTAACTCGTGCTGTGGAGTTGTGAAAACCTGATTGGTTGGGTTCACTTCGATCAATTGACCTAGGTGAAAGTAAGCAGTGCGCTGTGAAACACGAGCCGCTTGTTGCATAGAATGCGTTACGATTGCAATAGTATATTTTTCACGCAACTCATCGATTAACTCCTCAATTTTAGCAGTAGCGATAGGATCCAATGCTGAGCAAGGCTCATCCATCAAGATCACTTCAGGGTCAACCGCAATCGTGCGCGCAATACAAAGACGCTGCTGCTGACCACCAGAAAGGCCTGTGCCAGGAGCATGTAAGCGATCTTTTACTTCGTTCCATAAACCGGCGCGATTTAAGCTTTTCTCAACTATCTCATCCAGCTCTACACGGGTTTGGGCTAAGCCATGAATGCGTGGGCCATAGGCGACGTTGTCATAGATAGATTTCGGGAATGGATTCGGCTTTTGGAATACCATGCCGACTCGAGCGCGCAAAGGTACGGTATCAACTTTAGAATCATAGATATTCTCGTTATCGAGCAAGATCTCACCGCTGATTTTACAGATATCGATGGTATCGTTCATGCGATTTAAAGTGCGTAAAAAAGTTGATTTACCACAACCAGAAGGACCGATTAAAGCGATCACTTCATTAGCGCCGATATCCAAGCTAACATCAAAGATGGCTTGCTTGTCGCCGTAAAAAACATCGACGTTACGCGCTGAAAGTTTCGCTTTCTCACTAAACGGAATGCCCGTCGTTTTGTGATTTTCAATAAGTTGCATACTTGTGCTCATGTTCAATTCTCGCTTTCAATTCTTTTTAGTACAGTCATTCAGCTCGCGCTATGCGGCTATTTTTAAGTTGGATAGGCGCTTGGGCTACCAACGACGCTCTAAGCGACGACGTAAAATGACGGCTGTGGTATTCATTAGCACTAAGAATGACAATAAAACTAAGATGGCGCCGGAGGTGCGTTCTAAGAAAGCGCGCTCTGGGCTATCAGACCATAAGAAAATCTGTACCGGTAACACCGTGGATGGGTCATTAATGAATCCAGGCACATCCACTACGAAGGCCACCATACCAATCATTAATAGCGGAGCGGTTTCACCCAGTGCTTGTGCCATACCCAAAATAGTACCGGTAAGCATACCTGGCATGGCTAGGGGTAATACGTGATGGAAAACCACTTGATTTTTCGATGCGCCTAAGCCATAAGCGGCTTCACGAATTGACGGCGGCACAGCTTTAATTGCTGCACGAGCCGAGATAATAATGGTCGGCAATGTCATCAAGGTTAAAACCAAACCACCCAATAAAGGCGTTGAGCGGGCGACACCAAAAATATTAATGAAAATCGCCATGCCTAATAAACCAAAGATGATCGAAGGTACTGCGGCCAAGTTATTAATATTGATTTCGACAATTTCCGTCATGCGATTACGGGGTGCGAACTCTTCTAAATAGATCGCCGCAGATACACCGATAGGAAAGGACAAGAGTAACGTCACCATCAAGGTTAATAATGTTCCTTTAATCGCTCCGTGAATCCCCGCAAGTTCTGGTTCACGCGAATCACCGTTGGTGAAGAATAAGGTATTAAAATGGGTGTCTAAGCGACCCGTTTCAACCCAGGTATTTATCCAGCCCAATTGCTGCTCTGAAAGGCGGTTATTCATTTCATCTATTTCTAGATCTTGATCGTGCTTAAACCATTGGTCTACATCATCGTCCATTAAGAGCTCGATGCTGATGGTGGTATTAATCAAGGTTGGATTAGCCAGCAGCAAATCTTGTAATTGCCAAGCGGCGCCTGGGCTGATGAGCTTAAACAGTTCGCGCTTTGCTTTGCGGCCTTTCGGCTTCAGGCTTTTGGCGAAGTGACGTTTGATTAAACCTTCGAAGTTAGCAAAGCGAATTTCATCAGCACTGCTGTCTTTAGTGAGGTCTAAATAATCACTGTCTAATAAGATCTCGGTAGCTAAGCTAGTTTGTTGAAATACCGAGGCACCTTTACTGGCAATATCGGTAAATAAAACGACTAGACATAACATGCCGAAGAAAACAGATGCCATACCGTATAAGCGGAAACGCGTTTCTGCAGCACGGCGGCGGGCTAAACTTTTTTCAACCTTTTGACGGGTTGTTAATATTGGATTAGTCATAGTTTTTTTCGATGTAGTACTTGAAGAATCAATCATATTGCTCTCGATATTTCTGTACGATCTTCAACGCTACGAAGTTCAATATTAGCGTGGACAAGAAGAGCACTAGGCCTAAGGCAAATGCGGCTAAAGTCTTAGGAGAGTCAAACTCTTGGTCACCGACTAGCAAGGTTACAATTTGCACCGTTACAGTGGTCACACTATCTAGAGGGTTAGCAGTTAAGTTCGCGGCTAAGCCTGCGGCCATGGCAACAATCATGGTCTCACCAATGGCACGGGAAACTGCCAGCATCACAGCACCAACAATACCGGGTAGCGCGGCAGGAATAACCACCTGACGAATCGTTTCGTTTTTAGTAGCGCCAAGGCCATAACTGCCATCGCGTAGAGATTGTGGTACCGCGTTGATGACGTCATCGGATAGCGACGATACGAAAGGAATAATCATCACGCCCATCACTAGGCCTGCAGCCAATGCACTTTCGGAAGAAACTTCTAAGCCCAAGTCAGTGCCTAATACACGTATAAATGGTGCAACGGTTAAGGCGGCAAAGAAACCATAAACAACGGTTGGGATACCGGCCAAAACTTCTAATGCGGGTTTAGCGTATTGGCGAACATTTTCAGAAGCGTATTCAGAAAGGTAAATAGCCGCCATTAAACCAATCGGTATAGCAATCGTCATCGCGATGGATGAAATCAATAACGTACCCAGGAATAACGGTACTGCACCAAAACTACCGGAAGAGCCTGCTTGGTCAGCGCGTAGGGCAACCTGAGGTGACCACGTTGTGCCAAATAAGAATTCTAAGGGATTAACTTGTTGGAAAAACATCCAAGCCTCAAAGACCACGCTGGCTAAAATACCGACAGTGGTTAATACCGCGATACCTGAGCTCGAAAGTAGCAGCAGGTTAACAATATTTTCCATTTCTGTACGAGCGCGTAATTGAGGTTTGATACGACGATACGTAATAACACAACAGACCAAGCATAAACTTAATGCGATGCCTGAGTTCAAAATTAATGTGCGATCGTTTAATGCGGCTAGATGATTAACCGCAGGCATTAAGCTAGCATCAGGTGCTAAGCCAGAGCCTGCCGCAAGGTTATAGACCTTACTGATTGCCAATTGGATTTGGGCAGAATCTGCCGATTGAATGTCCGCGGGTAATTGTGCAACCAATAAGTGGTTGATAACTGGGCCTTCTAATAAATGCCAAGTTAATAATAGAATTAATGCCGGAACACCGGTCCATAAGGCCATTAATGTGCCGTAGTGATCGGGCAAGGAGTGCATTCGCAATCCTTGGTTGGATATTGTTCGAGCACGGTTGCGACCTAAGAAATAGGCACCCCCGAGAACAATAATTACGATGATGAGCAGGCTACTAAAGTTCATGTCTTGTTTCTTTACCGTAGTGTTGGTTTCAGTAGTTTATGATTCAGTAATTTACGTTTCTTTTGAATACGAAAAAGCCGAGAGCTATTCATTCTCTTTCTCTTTCTCTTTCTCTTTTATTTAGAGAGTGAGAGTGAGAGTGAGAGTGAGAATAGGCCCCGGCGATTGGTATTACGTCTGACTAAACTTACTTCTTAGTCAAGGGTGTTAAATTCTTTACTGTGCTCAATACGCTAGCACGCTCTTCGTCGGTCATTGGGATCATACCTTTCTCAGCTAGGTAGCCGTATTCGCCCATTGCTTTTTCTGAAGTAAACTCCGCTAAGTACTCTTCGATACCTGGGATAACACCAATATGAGCCTTCTTAACATAAAAGAATAAAGAGCGGCTTACTGGGTAATCACCTTCAGCAATCGCATCAAAGGTCGGCAGTTTACCATCAATAATTGAACCTTGAACCTTATCAGAATTTTGCTCTAAGAAACTGTAGCCAAATACACCCAGTGCTGTTGGATTAGCGACTAATTTTTGTACGATTAGATTATCGTTTTCACCGGCTTCGACATAAGCGCCATCTTCACGAACCGCATGACAAATTGCTTTGTACTTCTTCTTATCTTGTTTCTTGATGGCCTTGATGAAAGGGAAGGTCTTACAACCACCCTCTAGAGCCAACTCAGCGAATGCATCACGAGTACCAGATGTTGGTGGTGGACCTAATACTTCAATCTTAGTGGTTGGCAGTGTTGAGTTGATCTCATTCCAAGTCTTGTATGGGTTATCAACCAGTGTTTCGCTGCCATCTGGGTTAGGGATGTTCTTCGCTAAGGCTAGGAAGATTTCACGACGGCTTAAAGAGAACTGTTTAGCCGCGGTAGTATTCGCTAATACGATACCGTCATAGCCGACGGTGACTTCAATGATGTCTTTAATGCCGTTCTTCGCACAAAGCTTAATTTCAGAACTCTTAATGGCACGAGAAGCGTTAGTGATGTCAGGCGTTGCACTACCCACACCCGAACAGAACAACTTCAAACCACCGCCAGAACCGGTTGATTCAACCTTAGGTGTGGCAAACTTAGTCGACTTACCGAAACGTTCAGCCACTACAGTTGAGAATGGGTAAACCGTAGAGGAACCTACAACGCTAATGTAATCACGTTGTGCGTAGGCTGACATGCTGATTGCAGAAGCTGCAAGAGCAGCGCTTAGAGCTAATAATTTTTTCATCATCATTTCCTATCTAATTGTCATTCTTAGCTAGACCGTTCTAGGTAAGAAGTATTTTGTCGAACTCACGTTATCGAGTGCTTATTCAGTGATGAGAAGTATCTATTAGCAATGTTACAGATATATTACAGATTGCAGGCTTGTTTCATTTTAGTTGCAGTTTAGTTGCATTTCGATGACATTTTTAAGTCTAAAGCCCAGTAATCATCAGGGTTTTTGGCTTGTAATGGTGATTTGAATAAAACTAGAAAGTAGCTGATCCAGCTAGCGTCTTTACAGACGTAGTGGATCAGCAATGATTAGATGATCGATTTATTGGGTTAATACCCTAATTATCGATCCTCATAGCGCTGATGTTTAAAGAAAATACCATTATCACCAAAGTTTGATAATTTAAAATCAGACGTCAGTTTAATCGTCCCAATCTTTTTCGCACTGTTACGGCGATCATCGGCATAGCGCTTATTCCAGCGTGGGAAAATAGAAAAACGTATCTTCTTGCGGGTGGCATAAATATCGTAAAGGTCTTCGCCCGCAGTTAGCGTGACTAAATCATTACGGAAATCATGGGCACTAGAAGAAAACTTATTTTTAACATTCGCACTCGGTACAAAATAGATCTGAGTCGGGGCGTTAGCGCTACTTGCAGCGCTGCCATCCTGATTAGTATTGGCCATGGCATCCACCATCAAGCGAGTTGGCTTACTGGTAACGGCTGAAAATATTAGGCCGGTGCCTAATGTTTCATTCGCTTCTGGAGAGACGTATTGCGAGAGTTCATTAGCAAAGAAGTCCTGATTATTACCTTGTCCTGATAGGGTATATAAGGCAGAGACGTTTTCAGAGGGCTTATTATCAACAAAAGATTTCCATGCCAAGCCGGGTGCGAAACCACGATCACTAGGATCTCCGGTTACTGATAAACGCAATAGGCCGCAATCAGCCCCTTTGAAAAGACCGGTATACTCTGAGCTATCCGCGACGAATTGAACTTTGGCTACCGCGCCATGGGCGTGAAGTGGCTTTTTGTAACCAGGAGGAGCAACATCTTTTTGATCGTTTACTTTGTCCCAAAGTATGCGATTAATCAGACCTAATACATCAACTTTTTCTAATGCTGGAATTTCATCCGCCTTAAATTCGCTGCGCAAAACACCGTTATTCCATAGATGCTGCTGTTTTTCACAACCCGCCCAAGAATCGTAATTATCTGGGATATTTAAGCCCCAAGGTTTAAAGGCATTTTCAACCCCAATAAGACTTGAGTTAAGTTCTGGATAATGACGGTTTAAAACATCAACCATCGTATTGTTTTCGACCCAATCGATACCTTCTGGAGTATAGACTTCATCAGTATAATGAGAGGTATAGAAGCGGTCGGTGATTAATCGGCGTGATGCATTCATAATGAATATTTGGAAAGCTGTTTCACCGAAGGCAAAACCTTCAGGGCGAACGGTTTCAGCAAGCTGACCGACCAAAGCATCAATCTGCTCTACGTCGTTATTATATAAACGCTTAAGTTCGGCTAAAGTTTCCGCATTGCTAGTGAGGTCTTCAAACTTATTAATCGGTGTTAAACCGATTTGGCGACGGAACTCGTTATAACGTGGAACACCACGTTCACGATCGCGAATAATATCCACGGTCGCTAAATCAATATTGCCCATTAAAGGAATAGAAAGATTACGTAAGAACTGTGGATAGTTATGCAGGGTTAATGAACCTGGGTGGGTAATACCAAAGGAATACCATAAGCGGTTAGCGCCTTGATCATTCATAATATCTTCAGCGTCACCATCACGAGTATCTTCAATCGATATACGCTCACTGACAATATTCGAACCTATGTCGTAGACTTCAACATCATCACGCAATAATGGGTGCATACGATAGACCGCCACAAATTCTTCGGTAAGACTGTAAGCCGTGCCTGCATTATCTGCTTGGCGTGAGCCAATTAAGCCACCAATAGCATGTTCAAGAAAAGCAGCGTCATCAAGCTTATCTTTTAATGCTGGGTTAAAGCCTAGGGTTGTTTTAACAAACGAATCGGTTTTGGCTAAATCATTGGCCAGCTTGGCGACACCATCTTGAAATTTATCACGACCTTCACGATCTCCTAATAAACCCCACCAGTTAGCATACATTGCACGCTCTGTTACAGGATTTGCTATGATTGCCGGTGTCCATTCTACTGTATGAATTTTTGCCATCAGTGCAGCATTAATTAAACGTGCCTTATCAAATAACCATTGGTCTGAACGGCCAGGGTTATTCGAGGCTACCATATCGGCAATAGCATTATGCTCGGCTACAAATAATTGATGCAGCATGCTTAAACCTACCCACCAGTTATCATTGAAACCTGTAACGGGGACGCCAGATAAAAATTCAGTCGGTAGAGTATTGTCGCTATTAACGGCTAAGCGACCACCAGAGAAGGCACGTACGGCATCTGATTGGTTTTTGTTGCTGCCGTATAGCTGCGAGCCATCCCACCAGTGAGTATTATTATTTTGATAGCTATTTGGATACTGCGCTTCATCGCCGGTACGAGTGGGATCGGCTTTAGTGCGCTTGATTTCTAATTGACCTGTACCCAGTTCGTCACCAGGAGGGAGAGGCACAATAATAGGCTCGCCCACTTCACTTTGGCTATGATCAACCCAATCGTGCACCATGAATTGAATCCAGGCAGCGGCGATGAAATTAACCGACGTTGCAGGTTTAAATTCATCTCGCCCCATTACCGAATTACTAACATCTCTTGGGTTAGGAATGAGTAACGTATCGGTTTCACCTTCTGCAGCAGAAAGCTCAACGTTACGGCCAAAACGTCGCAAGGCCGAACCTTCAGAGGGATTGTCTAAATTATTACAGGTGCCATCTTCAGTACGCGCGGTTAAGCTACGATCATCACAAACTATTTGAGTGTTGTATTCATCGTAGCGTTCGAAATCAAATAAATTGTTATCGAATAAACTTTCTCTCTCAAATGCGAGCACTAATAAACCGGCAAAAATTCCCAGTGTTCCAAGTTTAGTCAAAGCAGGCCAACTGACCCATACAGAGTTCAACATGATTTAATCCTTAATATTATTTTTATAGTTAAAAGTAAGTATTAATATTCATGTTTTTTCGGTGAGTAATTTTATTATTATTATTTTCAGAAAAAGTGATAGCGAAATGTGTGCCAATAAATTTTTATTAGAAGAATCAAGGCTCGAAAGAAAAGGGAAGTTGAATTTATTGTTAACTGTTACTTTTAGTAAGTCAGGTTTTAGTAAGGGATGAACGTGAAATGACAGGTTTTTTTAGAATACGTAATTAAGAGGGATTTGGCCCTGTTAAACGTACTGTTTTAATTTAGACAGCATGATTTATCAATGGCAGGAAAAGGCTAGGTAATATGCGCCGACTAGAGACCAGTTTTAGTGAAGTATGAAGCATTTTGGTCGGTGCATACTTCGTTACATGTAATAATATATCTATTACATGTAATGTTTGACAATCATTACATGTAATGGGTATATTAAACCATGACACAAAAAACATCAGCGCATTATCAGAGAGAATTCCGCCGTCGCTTGAGAGAGCAGGGGCTGGTTAAAAAGGAGGTTTGGATTCGTCCAGAGAACGCACGACTGCTATCTCAGGCGGAAAAAACGCTACGTGAGCCCAAATTGGTTGAAACGATAAAGGAAGGAAAGTTTGTAATGACGAATTTAACTGAAATGACAGAGTTATGGACAAGTGGAAGCTTAAAAGCGGCCTTAGAAAAGGAACCGTTATTCGCCTTGAATCAAGCCTCCATCGAATTAATTGATGGTATTGATGCTTCATTATTTATAGAAATGAAAGCATTTGGTGATTTGCCGGTATTTTTAACGGTAGTCGGTGAGCAGGTTATTGTTGAATCCGTCTTATGGCCTGTCGATGCGGTCTCTGATGTAGCAGGGTTTAATGATGCAGTGCTGCGTACACATAAGTATTTCCCGCTATCGACCATTAGCTTAGATACGATGTCCAATGGTGACTCGGTTTATCATATGTTTGGGGCATTAAGTGCTTCTTCATTACTGTCGAATGTGTTGTTTGAAATCGACATGTTGGCAAATAACGTAATACAAGCAACTCAAGCCTATGCTGAGTTCCTAATCGTACAACCCACGCCTGAATTGGCATAGTCTGGATCTAGGAGATTAATCATGAACTTATGGTCAAAAATGTTAACGGCATTACGTGGTGGAGTTAATGAAGCGGGAGAAGCGATGGTTGATACCCAGGCTCTGCGGATTTTAGATCAGGAGGTGCGAGATGCATCGAATGAATTAAAGCTATCAAAGGAGAGCCTTGTCGCCATTATTGCTCAGCAGAAGGTCGCCGAGCAAAAGGCAAATACTTTAAAAGAGAGCATTGCTGAATACGAAGGTTATGCCATTCAGGCACTGAATAAAGAAGATGAGGCGCTAGCCTTGGAAGTTGCTGAGAAAATAGCAGGCCTAGAGGATCAGTTAGTCTCTGAAGCAGAATCTTCCAATGGATTCTCTACCAGTGCAAATCACTTGAAGGCTGCGATTGCCAGCGCGGATAATAATATTAAACGCTTGAAACAACAGATCGATACCGTTAAAGCGACGGAAAGTGTGCAGCGAGCACAGGAATCGGTATCGCAGCGTTATGCTGGCTCTAATAGCAAGTTACAAACGGCTATGGATTCATTAGAGCGCATTAAACAGAAGCAACAACTGACGGCAGCCAAGTTGCAAGCCTCAACAGAGTTGCATGCTGAAACAGGTGAACAATCGCTGCAGAATAAATTACAAAAAGCAGGCATTGCTCCACAAGGGCAGCAGGCCAGTAAAGTATTAGAACGATTAAAAAACAAACAGTAGTCTTTGGAAAACATTAAGGAAAGATGATGAGTAATATAAAAATGGAAAGTCGTGATTATTTAGAAATGTCCTTTCAATCTATTAATTGCTTCGCTGATGATGGCAAGCTAGATGCAATTGAGCTCGGAAAAATATTTGAAATAGCGTTGCGAGATGGTGTTGTTGATAATAATGAGATAAGAGTTCTGCATCAAATCTTTATGCGGCTTAAGCCGGAAGAACTTGATAAGGAAATGTTGGAAAAGATTGAACAGATCAAAAATGAAATTACGGCTGTTAACTGATTAAAATATCGGTAATATAGGGCGGCACATTTATAGTGAATTAACATAAGGAGGTTAGAATGTTTGCAATATTTCTAAGCGATAATATGGATCCTTTCTATCAGAATATTACGTCATTTCCGACACTGTTTTTCACTTTTTTATTAGCGATTACTACCGCCTATTGGCTAGTCGCTGTATTGGGTATTGTTGATTTAGATATTCTAGATCTTGACATTCCGGAAAGTGATGCCAGCACAGATATCAAAAATGATACAAATAGTGGTGCTAATGCGCTGGCCGGTTTTTTATTAAAACTAGGCCTGAATGGCGTGCCATTAACAGTTGTTATTTCTTTTTTGGCTTTGTTCGGTTGGTTAATATGTTACTTTGCGGTGTATTTTATCTTCCCATTTATACCTGATGGTTTTCTAGAATATATTGTAGGTGTGCCAATACTAATAAGCTCTTTATATTTTGCTATATTAATTACCGCTCAGGTTATAAAACCCCTAAAGCCCTTTTTCGATAATATGTATAAAAATACGGTAAAAAACGTACTTGGGCAAACAGTAATCGTTCGCTCATTACGACTTGATTCTAATTTTGGAGAGGTATTCTTAGAGGATGGCGGCGCAGGTCTTATTTTTAAGGCTCGCACAATTAATAATGAAACCTTTAAAAAGGGTGATCGAGTCGTATTACTAGAATACATAAAAGAGAAACATATCTATCGGATAATATCTGAAAGAGAATTCTTAAAATAAAACGATTAAACAATAAATTAATTTAAAATTTAATAAACAAATGGAGTAATTGTTATGGCTGATTTATCAGTTTTGATGCCGATACTAACGGGCCTCGGTATTTTTATTGTAATTATGATGGGGTTGGCAATGTTGTTTCAATCCTTCTATATCAAGGTAGCACAAGGAACGGCGCTTATTGTTAACGACATGAGTGCGACCCCTAAAGTGCACTTTACCGGTGCTTTAGTTTATCCAATTATTTACAAAAAAGAGCTAATGAAGGTTTCTTTGATCACCTTAGAAGTCGATCGTCGTGGAAAAGACGGTTTAATTTGTCTGGATAACATGCGTGCTGATATTACAGTTGCCTTTTATCTTCGTGTAAATGAAACGCCTGAAGATGTATTGCGCGTTGCTAAATCGATTGGTGCAGATCGCGCATCTGATAAAGAAGCCGTTTATGACCTATTCGCTGCCAAGTTCTCTGAAGCATTAAAAACGGTTGGTAAGCAGATCGAATTTGTTCAGTTATTTGAAAATCGCTTACAGTTCCGTGAAAAAATTGTTGAAGTAATTGGCGACGATCTGAATGGTTATGTATTAGAAGATGTGGCAATTGATTATCTTGAACAAACGCCAAAGCATGCATTAGATCCCAACAATATTCTTGATGCTGAAGGTATCAAGAAAATTACGGAGCTGACCGCGAGTCAAAATGTAATCACTAATGATTTAGAGCAAAATGAATCGTTAGCGATTAAAAAGAAGAATGTTGAAACCCGCGAAGCCATGCTAGAGCTAGAGCGTCAACAGGCGGATGCCGAAGCTAAGCAAGAGCGTGAAGTTTTAACTATTAGAGCGCGTGAAGAAGCAGAAACGCTAAAGGTTCAAGAAGAAGAGCGTGGCAAGTCAGAGTCGACTCGCATTCAAGTTGAGCAAGATCTAGCTGTACAAACTGAAAATCAACAGCGTGAAGTAGAAGTTGCTGAGCAAAATCGTAAGCGTGCTGTTGTGATTGAAGTTGAAAAAGTAACGCGTGCAAAAGATTTGGAAGTAGTTGCTCGTGAACGTGAAGTTGACTTGCAAACCATTGAAGCTGAAAAAGCGATTGAACTTGAAAAGAAAGAAATCGCTAATGTTATCCGCGAGCGCATAGCCGTTGATAAAACCGTTGCCATTGAAGAAGAGCGTATTAAAGAAGTGCGTGAAGTTTCTGAAGCTGATCGTTTGAAGCAAATACAAATACTGGCGGCAGAGGGTGATGCTGATGAGCTTAAAGTGAAGCAGGTCAAAGCTGCGGAAGCTGAAGAGCAAGCGGCTAAATTCAAAGCGGTAGAGATTACTACTTTGGCCCAAGCCAATCTGGAAGCGGCGGCGAAAGAAGCTGATTCGAAGAAGAAGCTTGCAGAAGGTACTCAGGCAGAAAGAGCTGCGAGTGGCTTAGCGGAAGCTAAAGTACAAGAAGCGAAGGCAGAAGCGTTAGAAAAAGAAGGTTTGGCAGAAGCAACAGTTGTTGCCGCTAAAGGTGTGTCTGAAGGTACTGCATTGCGTGAAACTGGTTTAGCTGACGCAGAAGTTATCAGTGCTAAGGGCAGCGCAGAGGCGAAAGCGACCAAGGATGTTGGTTTGGCTGAAGCAGATGTTACCCGTGAGCACTTTAAAGCCGAAGCAGAAGGTTTGGTTGAGAAGTTCGATGCCATGGGTGGTATGAGTGAGCAAGCTCGTGATCACGAAGAATTCCGTATGAGCCTAGAAACGGCATTCAAAGAAGCGATAGCGACTCTTGACGCTAGCAAAGAAATTGCTAGTGATAATGCAGAAGTTCTTTCGGTTGCACTGCAAAAAGCGAAAATTGATATTGTTGGTGGCGAAGGTCATTTCTTCGATACCTTCTCTAAGTCACTTTCTCTAGGTAAGGCCATTGATGGTGTTGCTCAGAAGAGCAGTACGGTAGGTGCTCTATTGGCGACAGTAATGGATAACCAAAATAAGAAGAAAGAGACGGCTGATAGCGAAAGCTAATACGGTCTGTATTATTGCTTAAAATAGAGGGCCTAGTTATTGGCCCTCTTCGCTCTATCCCCCTGAACGACAATCATAAGAACACAAGGATCTCGCTGTGGCTGAACAAAATTCAAATCAAGTCGAAAATGCCGTTGCAGAAGGTGGTGCCTATGAAGTTATTCGTAAGCGCTTAGTTGAACAGGGCCGGTTATTAAATCAACAAGCTCGTACTTTAAATGAAGCACGTTTATCTGAATTTGGCAGTTCAGATCTGAGTGTTGTTTCTCGTGTTCGAGTACGTACCGAAAATAACTGTGTTGCACGAGACATGGTTCAAATTGGTGATTATCTTCTTTTTGGTTATAACGTATTTATTGGTCTAAAAAAAGAAACCCATATTGAAGATGTATTCTCGTTATTTAAATTGAATATTGAGGATGAAAATTACAGTTTAGAGCCCGTTAGTCATGAAGACAGTTTTTTAACATCAGCATCGTTTCAAAGTGATTTTTTAGAATTATATCGTTATTACAAGCAAACTCGACTTGTGCAGCTAACAGTAAAAGATGGAAAATTGTTAGCAGGTTTTCAAATTGGTGAGCGCTTAGAAGATATACGTGTTTTCCGTTGGTCTGTTTCTGCCGATGGTAAAGATATAAGTTATATTGATAATCGAGGCGAGCGCGATATACAGCTGCCTAGTTCGTATGATTTCGAGTGGATAAAGACCGATCGTGAAGATACCGAGCATGGTCGTCATCCCCATATTAATATTCTAGATAAAGTATTCGTAGAAACCATTAATGGTGATTTAACCATTAAGATCGAAAATAATACTGAAAATGGTAAAGGGATTTATAGTGAGTCTGTTGAAGATACGACTCAATCTTTAGATGATGGCCAGTTTTTCTTTGCCAGTGTCGGCGCACTTATATTATTAAAGATATTGCCTTATCGTGAAGAGCAATGGCGGTATTTTGTCTTCAATTCTTTAACCGAAGAAGTGGTTAAAATTGATGATCTTGGACAATCCTGCATTCAGCTTCCAGAAGATCACGGCATCATATTCCCAGGTGGTTACTACCTACAAACTGGCGAAATGAAAACCTTTGAAGGTGATAGTTTAGCGTCGCTAGAAAATGATCAAGCTCTCATGTTTAAACGCATGATTAAATCACCCAATGGTGAAGATGTATTATTTGTATTTTACGAACCAGAGCAGGGCTTGTTTGGGTTATTTTCTTATAACTTAATCAGCAAGTCGATGCAGAACCCTATCTATGGCCATGGTTATGCACTTGCAGAAGATGGCATCTTGGTTATCTTCTCTGCTGAGCATGAACCAACGCGAATACATCCAATGCAAATTTGGCAAACAGCGTATGTCAGTGATGATTACGCCAGTCGTGCAGATGTGAGCCAAAGTTTCTTTGGCAAGATTGGTAATGCTTCATTAGTTCGAGGGGTATCTGATCTATACAGTTTGCATCGAATGATTTCTGATCAAACCGTATCGGCAAGAATTTATGAAGAGTTAAGTAAAACAGCTAACCGGTTTTTTGATTCTCACTATTGGATTGAAGATTATTCATCGACTCAAGAGCAAGCAGTTGATGGCAATAATTCAATTGCGGCATTAATTAAACAGATATCACAAACTTCTGAGCTAGTGATTGATGAATTTGAAAAAGTTCAAAGTATACGCCAGCAGTCACAGCTAGCGATGGCGAGCGCAGAAGAAGAACAGCAAAAACTCATTGCCTCTATTCGTCCTGAAAACTGGCAGGTAGCAGAGGAGTTTGTCGCGGCGTTAAATTCATTACGTCAGCAGCGTGGCCATCTCGCAACGATCAAAGAATACCGTTATATCAATACTGATCGTTTAGAAGAGTTGGATCAGCAATTAATTAAGGCACAAGAAAAACTCAGCGAAAGCACAGTTGAATTTCTCTCTCAAGAAGCCGCGTTATCGCCGTATTTCGATAAGATCACAACGTTTGATAATGAAGTGAAAAATGCTGAAACCATTGCAGTATTAGTGCCCGTTATCGAGAAGATTGAAGATACCGCTTCGGGTTTAGATCTATTATCAGAGTTAATGTCTTCGCTTAAAGTGAATGATGCCACGATACGTACCCGTATCATTGATGCTATCTCCGAAGTGTATTCCAAGCTTAATCAAAGCAGAGCAGCGGCGAAGCATAAACAGAAATCGGTAGGTTCCGAAGAAGCGGTCGCTCAGTTCAGTGCACAGTTTAAATTATTTTCGCAAAGCATTACGAATGCGTTGGGGATGTCGACGACTCCTGAACGTTGCGATGAGCAGTTATCTCGCCTGCTCGTGCAATTAGAAGAACTGGAAAGTCAGTTTAGTGACTTTGAAGAATTTCTTAGCGATATCATGGCTAAGAGAGATGAGGTTTATCAATCTTTCGAAAGCCATAAGCAAAAGTTACTGGATGAGCGATTACGTAAAGCGCAGTCAGTCACGGATGCGGCGAATAGAATATTAAGCAGTATCGAACGACGTTCATTAAAGTTTACCGATGCGGAGCAGCTTAATACCTATTTTGCTTCTGATTCACTGGTGCTTAAAACCCGAGACATGGCCGAGCGTTTACGTGATTTAGAAAATTCGGTTAAAGCCGATGATATTGAATCTCGCTTTAAATCTATAAAAGAGCAGGCTTTACGCTCGCTAAGAGATAAAACCGATATTTATGAAGATGGCGGCAATGTTATTAAGTTGGGCCCTCGTCATAAATTCAGTGTTAATACTCAAGAACTCGATTTAACCATCGTGCCTAGAAATGGTGAATTAAATATTCACTTAACCGGTACCGATTATTTTGAAGAGTTAACCCGCACTGATCTAATAGAATTAAGACCTTTCTGGGAAATGGCGATTGAGTCAGAAAGCCCTGAGGTCTATCGCAGCGAGTATCTGGTTGCGCTAATCATTCAGGCGGCTGATAACAATACCTATGGTCTGAGTAATGAATTACTGAACCATGCCTTGCTGGATGAAGATAAGCTAAGCAGCCTAGTGCGTGATTTTTCTAACCCTCGTTATAAAGAAGGTTATGAAAAAGGCATTCATGATCACGATGCTGTTTTACTGCTGAAAAAATTATTACCGGCAATGGCGAGTGCCGATCAATTAAGATTTGATCCATTGTGTCGTGGCCTTGGACAGGTTTTCTGGGCCAATATTCAGCACTTAGAAACAGATGCGGATGCTAGCTTATTAGCATTAAAGCAACAGGCGATAAGCTGGCATGAACGCGCCCAGTCTGCTTTTCAGATGAAAGAAATTTTTAATAATAATAAAGCGATTCAATTACTTCATGCCGAAATACTTCAAGCATTAAGAGAATTCTTTACTCATCATGATTTACTGATGGCTAATCATGATTTGAACCGAGGTGCTGATTATCTGGTTCATGAACTTGGCCGTGATCGCATTGAATTTATTGCCAGTAAATATGCACAACAGCTAGTTGATGAATTGAAGCGCTCATTAGATTCATCTTCGTGGCGTAAGCTGCAGGGCACTCTCGACAAGCTAAAAGGAAAGGTCGCTCAGCGTTGGAATCTGACTCAGTCTTGGTTAACCGCATTGGTAGAAGGAAAGAACCTTACCGATTTGTCTCGATATATCCCTGAAGCCGTGGCGATGATTAATGCCGAAGGCCGAATAGAGCGTCGTCCTACTGAAGTTGATACTGAATTAACGGTGACAGGCTTACTTGGGGATCATCCTCGACTTGAAAAACAAACGATAGTCATTGCAGTTGATGAATTCTTACAGCGTTTAGATGACCATCAGCAGCGTGTTGTTACTGGCTTTCATCATTACCATAAAATGCGTCAGGCAATTATTGAGGAAGAAAGAGACTTGTTAGGTCTAGAGTCTTTTAAGCCTAAACCACTCAGTTCGTTTGTGCGTAACCGTTTAATTAATGAATCTTATTTGCCATTGATTGGGGATAACTTAGCCAAGCAGATGGGCACGTTAGGTGAGAATAAACGTTCTGATCTAATGGGTTTGCTGATGATGATATCTCCACCAGGTTACGGTAAAACGACCCTGATGGAATATGTCGCAAGTCGTTTGGGTTTAATCTTTATGAAGATCAATTGTCCTTCATTAGGGCATGACGTTTTATCACTAGATCCAGAGCAAGCGCCTAATGCAACTGCCCGCCAAGAACTAGAGAAGTTGAATTTAGGTTTGGAAATGGGCACGAATGTGATGTTGTATCTGGATGATATTCAGCATACGCATCCGGAATTTTTACAGAAGTTTATTTCTTTATGTGATGGTACTCGTCGCATCGAAGGTATTTGGAAAGGAAAAACTAAAACCTATGATATGCGTGGGAAAAAGTTCTGCGTCGTTATGGCAGGTAACCCTTATACGGAAACAGGCGAAGCCTTCCAAGTTCCAGACATGCTGGCAAACCGTGCAGATATTTATAATCTAGGTGACATTTTAGGTGGCATGGACGAACAGTTTGCGCTGAGCTATGTCGAAAACTGCATGACGTCTAACTCGGTATTAGCACCTTTGGCGACACGAGACTTAAACGATTTGTATAAAATCGTCCGTATGACTCAAGGTGAAAATATTGCGACCACCGATTTAAGTCATCAATACAGTGGCGCTGAGATTAATGAAATCACGGGTGTATTGAAAAAACTGTTTGTGATTCAAGACGTCGTTTTAAAAATCAATCAGCAATACATTGCCTCGGCTGCACAGTCTGATGAATACCGCATTGAGCCTTCTTTTAGGTTGCAGGGCAGTTATCGTAATATGAATAAGATGGCCGAAAAAGTTTCTTCGGTTATGAATCATGGTGAGCTGATGCAAATGATTGCCGATCATTATGTCGGTGAATCTCAGCTATTGACCAACGGCTCTGAGGAAAACTTATTAAAGTTAGCTGAGCTGCGAGGCGAAATGACTGATGAAGAAACGGCTCGTTGGACGAAAATAAAATCTGATTTTATTCGTAATAAAGCCATGGGCGGTGATGATGCGGATGTGGGGGGGAAAGTCATTGCACAGCTTGTTGATTTGGTCGGTGGAGTAAAGTCTCTTGGAGAAAATGCCGAGCAGTCGAATCAAATTCGTGAGAAAAATAAGCAGCAGCGTATTGAGTCTGAGCTACTTTACATAAATGAGGAAGCACTTCGCAGAAATGAAGAGCAGCCTTATGAAGCAGCGAGCATCAAGCAATTGCAAGGCTTGAATCAATCGCTGGATCAATTTGCCTCGGTTGTATCTACGGGTATGAAGCTAATGATCAAGCAATCCTCACAGCAGATAGCGCCTAAGGTCGAAGTTATTAATCAGCCAGTCCCTGGGCTAGATAAAATATTAAAAGCTTTGGCGGATACGATGGAAAATAGCCTTTTCCCACTTGTGCGTTCAATGGATCGTAAAATTGATATCGATTTAAAAACCCATGACAAAATTAAGGAGATATCAGCTCAGCTAAGGGCTTTGGAAGCTGAATACAGCGTTAAGAAAAATCGCTAAAAGCTGAGCTTAATAAATTTTAACTTTAGAAATTTTAACGAAAGATATTTAAAATAAGGACATTAATTTGAAGTGCCCAAAATGTAAAAGCCCAGATCTACACCCTACCAAGATGGAGCAAGGTCTATCAGCGATGGGATGCAACGAGTGCCAAGGCGTTTTCGTCTCTCTGTTGTATTACCGAGACTGGGCTGAGCGCTCTGGTATAGCTGCTGGAATCGAGAATGTGCAGGCGGAAGAAGTAAAAGTTGAAGGCGCTGAAAATACTCACGCAGCAATGGGGTGCCCTAAATGCAGTCGAATCATGACCAAGTATCGAATTTCAAGTGGGCATGATAACCGCTTAGATTTATGTGCTAATTGTGATGAGGCTTGGCTTGATAGAGGTGAATGGTCGTTATTAAAGTCGCTTAACCTTGGTGCTAAAATGCCTACGGTCTTTACCGAGCAATGGCAACGACAGGTGCGTCAGCAGGTAACAGAAGAGAGCCGCCGCCAGCGCTTTGTGGGTATGTTGGGGGAGGAAACTATTACAGAGGCGGATAAAGTTCGTCAATGGATAGCCAAAGAGCCGAAACGTGCTGAAATATTGCAATATTTATCTTATGAGTAAAAATAAGCCACGTCTTTTCGTTCATAGTCTATTTTTGTGATAATTTAAAGCGGGATAGAATCTGTTGTAAGCTCACTGCCTGCGCAGAAAGTTGTTCAGCAGCAGCGGCGCTGGATTGAGCGGTATCGCTATTTTGCTGCGTAATCGTATCTATCTCAGTGATGCCCTTATTGATAACTTCTGCACCGATCGCTTGTTCCGAACTTGCTGTTGCAATTTGTTCAACATATTCGGTCGTTTTAGTAATACTTTCAAAAATATTTTTTAAACTTGCTGATGTATCGGAGGCAATTTGACTGCCATTTTCCGTTTTACTTACCGAACTGGCAATTAACTTGGCTGTTTCTTCAGCCGCTTGAGTGCTGCGCGCTGCTAAGTTACGTACTTCATCGGCAACTACTGCGAAGCCGCGACCTTGTTCACCGGCGCGTGCTGCTTCGATTGCAGCGTTGAGTGCCAATAAATTTGTTTGCTCAGCAATTTCATCAATAGTACTAATAAAGCTTGAGATGCTATTACTCGATTCCGAAATTTCATTCATCGCATCGATCATTAGCTCCATTTTTTGGCTGCCTTCTTGTACTTCACCTTGTGCTTGTGACGCTATCTGCTTTGCTTTATTGGCATTTTGAGCATTGATGGTGATTTGGGCGGTTAGTTGATTGAGGGAGGCGGAGATATTTTCTAGGCTAGCGGCTTGCTGCCCAGCACCCTCCGATAGAGCGCTGCTACTGTGTGATACGCTCTCGCTACCTTGAGCGATCTCTATGCTGGCAGTTTGAGTTTTCCCCAATACGTCATTCAGATTATCTTTCATCTCTTGTAAGGCATATCCGAGAGAGTCTGCTTGGGATGCAAGTTTGACATCAAAGTTTAATTCACCGTTGGCTACTTTTTTAGCAATAACTTCTTTTTCTTGTAACGATCCCACCATTAATTGCATTTCGGCATAGATACCTTTGGAACGATGAGTCTTGGCGAATTGCATCGACAAATCACCGGATGCGACAGAGCGCGCAATGTCTGCAATATAACTGGGTTCGCCACCTAATAAATTCATAACATGCTTGGTTAATGAATAGGCGATCATTAGGCCGATTAAGACCGCTAAAATAGTACCTATAAGCGTTGTCAAAATAACGTTATTTTCCGTCGTCTTTAACTGATGATTTCGTACTGTCAAAAGAGCACTCTCGCGCTCTTTAAAGGTGGCTACTTTTTTTCTAAATTTATCAAAATAAACTTTCCCTTTGGCTTGACCGACGATATTAGCCATATCGTCCATGGTTTTCGAATCACCAATTTCTCGACGTAAAGCAATTTGTTGCTCTACGACCTGTGTTATCCAACTATTAATAGTCTTCTTAGTTTCGGATAATAACTTAACTTGTTCAGGGTTATCAGAAACTGTCGAGGAGAGCGAATTAATCAGTTTGTCGAATTGAACTTTACCTTGAATATAAGGGGCTAAAAAATCATCATCTCCGGCTAATAGAAACCCGCGCATGCCTGTTTCCATATCAACGGCAGCCGCAATAATATCTTGAGCCGTGGCGATGACTTTGTAGGTATGTTCAACTCGACTGTTCAATTGTTTTAGTTCTGCAATGTCAGCACTTAGTTTTGCTATTTCTTGGCGTTGTATCATTAGCGACCGCTCACGATCAATGAAGAGTTTTATCTGGCTTCTAAATTGATCAAAATACTGTTTTCCTTTGGCTTGGCGAACAACTTTAGACATGTCATTCATCGTTTTAGCATCACCAATATCAGATCGTAATTTAATCAGGGGTTCAGTAATCTCTGTTTGCCATTCATTAATAATATTTTCAATGTCTTTGAGTAGAGTGACTTGGGCAGGATTGTCAGATACTTCGTCACTTAGAGTGCTTATCAATGAAGTGAACTTCGTTTTACCTTCATTGTAGGGGGATAAAAAATTAGTATCGCCTGCCAATAAATAGCCTCTCATTCCTGTTTCCATATCAACCCCGGCTGCTTCAATCTTGGAAGCAGTATCGAGTACTTCATAAGTATGCTCTACCCAAGAAAAGTTACTGACTAAGGACCTCACGCTAAAAAATACAACAAAGGCAATGATCGCCATAAAGGCGAGTATGATTCCGTATCCAGAAAGTAATTTATTCTGAAATTTCATGCTGTTAAACATAATGTCCTCAACTTCTAACTAAAGGCTCTGCAAAGTCTTTTTTGTTATATCTAGGTTGTTAGTATTAGCACCACTGGCAATATCCAGTGGTTCTTGTTAATCGATAAATAAAGTTTAGATTAATAATTAACGTTTAGTACGAAATTTGAGCAGTTTTATTGTTGTTGATTGATGAATATTTGGAGAAAATTAGCAACGTTAGGTAGAGCGCGAAAGTAGCATTAACGGAGTGGGTTCGCATGGCAGGAAAGTGCAGTAAGTACGGATAATTTCGGTTAGATTAGTTGCTAAGAGCGTTGAAATTATCCGTAATTGAATTTCTAAACTTCATTCGCAGCAGCGATCATTGTATCTGCAAGTACGGTATACACTTCGGTCCATGATTGCTTAATAGTCGGAGTGAAGGTAGCTCCTAATGTTTGTGCGAGCATCCATAAAATGGCTTCGGCTACGGTATTATAATGCTGAGGGCGTACGCCGTACTTCACATGGCGACGACCTAGGTCTTGCACCGCAGGAACAATCGCTTCTAAGTTATTCAGGCTGCTGACCGCGACGCCTAAAATCTGCATTAGCTTTTTACGCTGATCAGCCATGTCCCCTTTGAACATAGGCTTTAGGCTAGGGTCGATCTCAAACAGCTTGCTGTAAAACAAAGCGGCAGCGTCATCGGCAATCGGGGCGATGATGTTAAAGGTGCTTTGTACATCATTAATTGTGCTGGGATTCATTCTTATTCCTTGAACTTAACTTTCTAGCTTAGCTCTCTCGTATAGATCTCTAGGCCATGGGGTTTAACTAAGCGGTATTAATTACAGCTTAGTTAAAGAGTTAAGAATCACCATCTCAGAGGTGAATAAACTAGTTCTGAATGCTTTTAATAATACTAATCCCAAGACGCTTTGCCATACGGTTTAAGTTGGCTCTGTCTGTTTTCAGCTGGCGTGCGGCGGCAGACCAGTTGCCATTATGCTGACTTAATACTTCGGTAATCATTTGGCGCTGGAAGTCTTCCGTCGCGGACTTTATTCCCATGTCAGCAAATGACGTTTTGAAAGGCGACTCTTGAGAATTGAAGGGGTCGGAAAAAAACTCCGTTGCCATTGACTTAGGGTCGCTTTCTTTGGTTTCGCCTTCTATAACGCTAATGAGTTGGCCAATATGAGACAGCTCAAGGGTGACGACATGTTTTCTTTCTGGATCATTGCTGGCTTGACGGCTATTTGCCTTAAGCGCCGCGCGATTTATTGTATGTTCTAACTCACGCACATTGCCCGGCCACTCATATTGTTTTAAGTAGCGCGTAACATCAGCTGCAAACTTGATTTGTTGAATTCCTAGCTTTCGGCGAATTTGTTCGATGAAATAACCGGCTAATAAAGCGATATCATTATCTCGGTCTCTCAGTGCTGGAACCTGAATAGGGTAGACGGTTAAGCGATGAAATAGATCAGCTCTGAAATTTCCTGCTTCAACTTCTTGAGCTAAATTACGATTAGTCGCGGCAATGATACGGACATCGACTGTATGTGTTTTATCTTGCCCCACCGCTTGAATCTCTTGGCTTTGTAAGGCGCGTAATAACTTACTTTGCACCGCTAGAGGAATCTCACCAATTTCATCAAGAAACAATGTGCCGCCGTCGGCAATGGTGAATTTTCCTGAGCGATTTTCATTAGCACCGGTAAATGCCCCTTTACGATGGCCAAAAAGTTCACTTTCAATCAAGTTCTCAGGTAACGCTGCGCAATTCACATACACTAATGGACCTTCGCTGCGACTTGATTGTTGGTGCAGTGTTCTTGCAACCAGCTCTTTACCGACTCCTGTCTCACCTGAAATCAAGGTGGTGAAGTCTGATTGCGCGACGATTTGAATTTCTTTCTTTAATTTCTCCATGGCTGAACTATTACCAATCAGTTCGCCACCATCTTTGACTAGAGCTTCGTGAGTCAGTTCGGCAACGACCTGTCGGCTATGAGAGGCATGTTGTTCTAGTAGGTCTAAAGTGAGCGCGGTTTTTAATGTCGCCGCTGACATCGCGGAAATAATATCCAGAGTGCGCTGCGGAATGTCATCAAAGCTATTCGGGGTCAGACTATCTAGGGTTAGTAGACCAATTAAAGAACCTTCAAATAATAGCGGAAAGCCCATGCAGGAATGAACGGGCAGGTCGCCTTCCATCGCCAATAATAATCCATCATAAGGGTCGGGCAGCGGGCTATTACTGTCAAAGCGCACAGGAATTTTGCTCTGACCTATCTGTTGAAAGCGTGGGTGCTGATCAATCTCAAATCGTCGGCCTAAGGTATCTGGGCTTAAGCCTTGCAGTGCAAGTGGCTTAAGGCGCTCTCCTTGGCGAGCCAATAAGACCACGGCATCGCAAGGCACGGTTTTACGTACCGTGGTTAATAGGCGTTCGAATCTGTCTTTATTGATTAAGCCACTGCTTAAGTCAATGGCGAGTTCAATTAAAGAAGAGTAGGAGATGTTCGCCATTTAGATTCCAAGAAAAATGGGTTGGGTAGAAACAATATAGCACATAAGAGTCTAATTGACTCCGTCTTTGGTTGAGTCATATAGACTCTACATTAATCTTGATCTTCTTCAAGTCGTTGATTTATAACGATATTAATAGTTGGCACACTCTTCGCTATAGCTAGATTAACAATGAATTTAAATCTAGGTAGGTTTGCTATGTACTCCCATTTTCAGTTTTCAGAATGCCTTCCTGCGATCCCAAATGCTGAGCGTTTGCAGTGGCTTTTATTAGCGGGTAACTGGCTTATGTTATTTGGCTTGGCGGGAACTATTTTATCGGTTGAACTTTGCTACGTTTTTGCCGACCAGCTTAGTTTGATGGTTCAGGTTGTGGCCCATATCTCAACCCTATTATGCGCAACCTTGATTAAATTTGGCTACATCATGCGCTGCATTGCCTTGAAAGGTTTTGGTGAAACTTTATGAATAAGCAAATGTTATCACCCTTGTGGAGTCTGGCGTTTCGGCCTTTCTTTATTCTAGGCAGCTTATCTTCAGTGGTCAGCCTCACTATCTGGTTGGTGTATCTCAATAGCGGTGAAGTATTAAACCAGAATCAAATTTTATCACCGCTGCTTTGGCATATTCATGAGATGTTTTTTGGTTTCACATTAATGATTGCCGTTGGATTTTTATTAACGGCAGTACAAACCTGGACAGGCTTGAAAAGTTTGCAAGGTCATTCATTAATTAGCTTAAGCCTTATTTGGATCGCTATTCGAATATTGCTGTTACAAAACCAGAGTATTTTTCCTAGATTATTAGACGTCGTGATTGTCTTGCAAGTGATCTGGTGGGGGATTGTTATTATTGCTTTTTCACGCTTGATTATTAAAGCAGGCAGCCGAAAAAATTATATTTTCTTACCGTTGCTCGTAGTCTTAATGATCTTGCAGCTGAGTTTTTTATATTACAGCGAAGCTGGAATTGACTTGCTAATACATTTGGCTCGCAGTGCGATTCTATTCTTCTCGATTATTGTCGGTTTGATCTCGAGCAGAGTCATTCCTCTTTTTACCCGTAATGGTTTAGCTAACAATTTGAAAGTGAGTATTAAGACAAGTCCTAAACTGGATAACAGTATTTTAATGTTTTCTATCTTAGGCAGTTTAAATTTTTTATTAAGTGGCTTGCTTGCGATGCCCTTCAGTCCTGCTTGGTTATTACTGTTAGTGGGTGCATTACATATTTTAAGATTAAGCCAGTGGGGCAGTCTATATACGCTGAATAATCCACTGCTTTGGTCGCTGCATTGCGCCTACTTATGCTTAGCGGTAGGACTGATGTTAGTTGCACTGAGTTTTTTTACTGAAGAATTTCGTATTGCCGATGCGTTTCACCTGCTGACAGTAGGTGCCTTTGGCGGCATGATTTTAGCCATGATTAGTCGCGTTTCTTTAGGCCATACCGGCAGGCCTTTGCAGGTTAACAGCTGGATGGTATTAGCCTTCTTATTTATCTTTATCGCGGTAGTTTTACGCGTGGTACTCGCGGTTTTAGATCAGCCTTTATGGGCATGGAATAGTTCAGCCTTGTTATGGATAGCGGCGTATTCCATTTTCTTGAAATTTTATATTCCGGTATTAATCCGTGTTCGACGATAGCCAGTACTCGTGAATTATTAGTTAAAAATAGGTAACTATTCAGGTCTCTAAAATTCAGATAGAAAAAGATCTATTGTTGGGTAATTGTGAAGCAAATATGCGAGGCATGGAGCGTAGCGGCGTGAATACCTGCAACGACTGGCCGAACCTAAGGCTACATGGATGTATTTACGCCGTTTTGTGTAATAAATACCCAATCATGGATCGATTTATAAAACCTGCTGAATCGTTACAAAATAGTAGCTCAAAGAAGCAAATAAAATTAATCACTCATATAACTCAGACAGAAAAAGAGAAATTTAATGTTAAGCAATAAACACATTCAGTTAGTAAAAAGCACCGTTCCAATATTGGAAGTATCGGGCTCAGCGATCACTGATTATTTCTATAATCGCTTATTCACTCATAACCCTGAAGCTCAGAATATTTTTAATATGAGTAATCAGGCTTCAGGCAAGCAATCCTTTGCCTTGTTTTCTGCGATTGCGGCTTACGCTAAAAACTTAGACAACGTTGAGCAGCTATTAACGATGGTTGAGCGTATCGCGCAAAAGCATACCAGTCTTAATATTCAGCCAGAGCATTATGATTTAGTAGGGCACCACTTAATTGAAACATTACGTGAACTCGTGCCAGAGCAATTCACGGCTGAGATTGAAGAAGCTTGGACTGCTGCGTATCAAGCACTCGCCGCTATTTTTATTAATCGTGAAAGTGAACTTTATAATCAGCGGGAAGAACTCACAGGTGGCTGGAAAGGCGGTCGACAATTTACCTTAATAGAGAAACGCATTGAATCTGAACTAGTGAAAAGCTTAGTCTTTGAACCAGTTGATGGCGGTCCGGTTATTGATTATCAGGCAGGGCAGTACATCGGTATTGAAGCGCAGCCTAAGCAAAGTGAATTTAAAGAGATACGCCAATATTCGTTATCCGATAAAGCCAATGGCGAAAGCTACCGCATTTCAGTTAAGCGCGAAATAGTGGGCAAACCGGGTATCGTTTCAAACTATCTGCACGATGGCTTACGCTTGGGTGATGAAGTGACCTTGTATGCACCTGCTGGTGATTTCTTTTTAAATAAAACCGCAGCCCCCGTGGTATTGATCTCAGCAGGGGTGGGCTTAACACCGATGCAGGCGATGTTAGAAACCTTGGTTGCAGGAGAAGAAGAGAGCAATAAGCCAGTCATTCACTTTTTACACGCCTGTGAGAATAGCGCTCAGCATTCGTTTAAAAAGCGCTTAACGATTCTGGCTCAGCAGGAAAAGGTGAGTGCATTAACCTGGTATAAGTCTGAAACGATTGAGCTGGCCGGTATTCATCACGGCTACATGGATATTGCTTCGGTTGAAGGGCAGTTGCCTTTGGCATTGGCCGACTTTTATCTTTGCGGCCCAGTGAGCTTCATGCAGTTTGCCAAGCAGCAGCTAATTACTCTGGGAGTGAATGACGATCGTATTCACTATGAGGTGTTTGGTCCGCACGAAAGCTTCTAAAGCTTCTAAAGCTTCTAAAGCTTCTAAAGCTTCTAAAGCTTCTAAAGCTTCTAAAGCTTCTAAAGCTTCTAAAGCTTCTAAAGCTTCTAAAGCTTCTAAAGCTTCTAAAGCTT